>Ga0208645_1000035_pt1 | contig 257796 bp, 228 predicted proteins | sample VirMetDEL_Sep_01_FD_184519 | JGI IMG/M metagenome (GOLD analysis project Ga0208645, IMG submission 184519) | Aqueous microbial communities from the Delaware River and Bay under freshwater to marine salinity gradient to study organic matter... | ecosystem: Environmental > Aquatic > Marine >...
GCGAACCGACCCCGGAAGAGCTGGGCGAACGCATGGAAATGCCTGAGGATAAAATCCGCAAGGTATTGAAGATCGCTAAAGAGCCGATCTCCATGGAAACCCCGATCGGTGATGACGAAGACTCCCATCTGGGCGACTTCATCGAAGACTCGACCATGCAGTCGCCAATCGATGTAGCCACCGTTGAGAGCCTTAAAGAAGCGACCCGCGACGTACTGTCCGGCCTCACTGCCCGTGAAGCCAAGGTACTGCGCATGCGTTTCGGCATCGACATGAATACCGACCACACCCTTGAGGAAGTCGGTAAACAGTTTGACGTGACCCGCGAGCGGATCCGTCAGATCGAAGCCAAGGCGCTGCGCAAGTTGCGTCACCCGACGCGAAGCGAGCATCTGCGCTCCTTCCTCGACGAGTGATCCCAGAACCCCCGGCCCAGGCCGGGGGTTTTGCTTTCTACCGATTACTTTTTATAGATTCACCGCTGCGCCCTCCCTCCCCCGCAATGCCCGTCTACACTCGAAACATTCCCCGTGCCATAACGAGACCGTTATGCCCAGATTGCCGACCGTGCTTTTGCTGTCGCTGCTGACCTGGACCGCAACGGCTGGCGCCTTGACTCTCACGGAGGATGAGCGTGGCTGGTTGGCGGACCATCAGGAGCTGCGCCTGGGGGTGGATGCCTCCTGGCCGCCCTTCGAATACCGCGACGAGAACGGACGCTACCAAGGCTTGGCGGCGGATTACGTGCGCCTGATCCAAGACCGCCTGGGCGTCCGGATCAAGCTGATCGAGCCGGTGAACTGGAGCGCCGTCCTCGAACAGGCCCGCAACAACCAGCTCGACCTGCTGCCGGGCATCATGTCCACCCCCGAGCGCCAGGCCTACATGGCGTTCACGCGGCCTTACCTGGACTTCCCCATCGTCATCCTCGCCCATGAAGGCGGTGCGCAACCGCACAACCTGAAGGACCTCTATGGGTTGAAGATTGCCGTGGTGGAAAACTACGCGCCCCATGAGTTGCTGCGCACCCACCACCCCGACCTCAACCTGGTGGCCTTGCCGAATGTCAGCTCGACCCTGCAGGCGCTGGCCACCGATGAAGTGGACGCAGTAGTCGGCGACCTGGCTTCGAGCGTATGGAGCCTGCGCCAACTCAAGCTCGATGGCTTGTACGTCAGCGGTGAAACGCCCTACCGCTACCAACTGGCGATGGGCGTGCCTCGTGAAAACAAAATGCTGGTAGGGATTCTGGACAAGGTCCTCGCCGACCTCAGCCCGGACGAAACGCAAGCGATCCAGCGACACTGGGTCGGCAGCCTCACCGATCACCACACGTTCTGGACGGATCTGCTGACGTATGGCCTGCCCACGATACTGCTGCTGAGCAGCGTATTGGTCGTCGTGATTCGGATCAATCGTCGGCTCAGTTCGGAAATTTCCCGCCGCGTCGCCCTCGAGCAGGAACTGCGCAGCAGCGAATATCACTATCGCGGCCTGGTGGAGAGCTTGTCCGCCATTGCCTGGGAAGCCAGCATTAGTGATTTCACCTACAGTTACGTGTCTCCGCATGCCGAAGAACTGCTCGGTTACCCCCGCGCCCATTGGCTGATTCCAGGCTTCTGGCGCAGCATCATTCACCCCGCCGACCTGACGCGCACCGAAGCCTATTGCTACCGCGAAACCCGCGCCAGCCGTGATCACAGCGTCGATTACCGGGTGATCACCGCCGACGGCCGTTGCCTGTGGGTACGCGACATTGTCAGCCTGATCGAACACGGCCATGAACCGGTACTCCGTGGCTTGATGATCGACATCAGTGACGCCAAGCGCACGGAAGAGGCGCTGCAATTGTCCGAGCAAAAATTTGCCTCGGTGTTCCAACAGTGCCCAGACATTCTGGTGATCGCACGAATGTCCGACGGCTGCCTGTTGGAGGTCAACAAAGCGTTTGAGGACCAGGTGGGCCTGAAGGCCGAGGACGTGATCGGTAAAACCGCTACTTCGCTGAATATCTGGGGTATCCCGGGCATCGGCCCGGACCTGCTGCAACGGCTGCAGACCACCAGCATCCGCAACCTGGAAATGCGCTTTCTGCGCAGCAACGGCCAAGCCTTTACCGGGCTGATTTCCGCCGAACCGTTCCAACTCGACACGACCGAAGCCCTGGTAGTTGTGGTGCGAGACATCACCCAGCTCAAGGAAACCCAGCAACAGCTGCAAACCTCCGAAGAGAAATTCGCCAAGGCCTTCCATGCCTCGCCCGACGGTTTGCTTTTGAGCCGTCAGAGCGATGGCCAACTGATCGAGGTCAACGAAGGGTTCAGCCGCATTACCGGCATCGCCAGCGTGAGTTCCCTCGACCAGTCAACCCTGGACCTGGGCATCTGGGTCGACCTCAACGAACGCAAACACATGCTGGAGCTGCTGCAACGCGACGGGTTTGTCCGCGATTTCATCTGCCATATCCGCCGCAGCGACGGGCAGATCCGGCTCTGCGAGTTGTCCAGCCGTCCGCTGCCCATCGGCGATGACGACTGCATGCTGACCATCGCCCGGGACATTACCGAGCGCCAACAGATGCAGGAAAAACTGCAACAGGCCGCTACCGTCTTCGAAAGCACCGCCGAAGGCGTGTTGATCACCGACACCCGGCAAAACATCAGCGCCGTGAACCGCGCCTTCAGCGAGATCACCGGCTACAGTGAAGCCGAAGCCCTCGGCCACACCCCGCGCCTGCTCGCCTCCGGCCTGCATGACAGCGCATTCTATGCCGCGATGTGGCACCAGTTGACCACTCACGGGCATTGGCAGGGCGAGATCTCCAACCGTCGCAAGAACGGCGAGGTCTACCCCAGTTGGCTGACCATCAGCGCCGTGCGCAACCGCGACCAGGCGATCACGCACTTCGTCGCGGTGTTTGCCGACATCTCCAGCCTCAAACACGCCCAGGCCCGCCTCGACTACCAGGCCCATCACGACCCGCTGACCGGCCTGCCCAACCGCACCCTGTTTGAAAACCGGCTACAGGCCGCGCTCAACAATCAACAGGAGAGCGGCCACCAGGGCGCCGTGCTGTTCCTCGACCTGGATCGCTTCAAACACATCAACGACAGCCTCGGCCACCCGATCGGCGACCTGCTGCTCCAGAACATCGCCGTGCGCCTCAAGGAGCAACTGCGCGACATCGACACCGTCGCCCGCCTGGGCGGCGACGAATTCATCATCCTCCTGCCCGGCCTGCAGCAAGCCAGCGACGCCCAGCACCTGGCCAATAAACTGCTGGCCTGCTTCACCCCGCCGTTCCAGGCGGGTGAGCACGAGTTTTTTATCAGCGCCAGCATCGGCACCAGCCTGTACCCCCAGGACGGCATGGACGTCGCCACCCTGGTCAAAAACGCCGACGCCGCGATGTACCGCTCCAAGGCCAAGGGCCGCAACCGCGTCGAAGGCTACACCCGCGACCTGACCGCCCAGGCCAAAGAACGCGTGGCGCTGGAACATGAACTGCGCCGGGCCATCGAACGCGATGAGCTGAGCCTGTATTACCAACCCAAACGGAGCCTGGAGACCCTGGAACTGATCGGCGCCGAAGCGCTGATCCGCTGGCACCACCCGACCTTCGGCGACGTACCGCCCGAACACTTCATCGCCCTGGCCGAAGAGAACGGCATGATCCTGCAGATCGGCGATTGGGTCCTGGAACAGGCCTGCCAACAAATGCACGCCTGGCAAACCGTGTTCGATCACTTCGGCCCGTTGTCAGTCAACCTCGCCGGCGCACAACTGCGCCAGCCCAACCTGCTGTCACGCATCGAACAGCTACTGCGCGATTACCGCCTCGAACCCGGCTGCCTGCAACTGGAGATCACCGAAAACTTCATCATGAGCCAGGCCGAAGAAGCGCTGGACGTGCTGCACCAACTCAAACGCCTGGGCGTACAACTGGCGATCGATGATTTCGGCACCGGCTATTCATCCCTCAGCTACCTCAAGCGCCTGCCCCTGGACTTCCTGAAAATCGACCAATCCTTCATCCGCGGCCTGCCCGACGACCCCCACGACGTGGCGATCGTGCGCGCCATCATTGCCCTGGGCCACAGCATGCAATTCACCATCATCGCCGAAGGCGTAGAGACCCCCGCACAACAAACCTTCCTCGCCGCCGAGGGCTGCGAACAGATGCAAGGCTACATCGTCAGCCTGCCCCTGCCCCCGGAGCTTTTTGCCGCGACGTTTCTTCGTATGAGGGTTCAGGATTTTTCGGATAGCACAGCGGAGAAACCATCGCTATAATCCGCGACCTGTTAAGGGCCTATAGCTCAGTTGGTCAGAGCAGAGGACTCATAATCCTTTGGTCCACGGTTCAAGTCCGTGTGGGCCCACCAACTCCAAAGCCGCGCATTGCGCGGCTTTTGTGTGTCTGTCGCTGCCGTTTTAGCCAGCGCCCTCGCCCTCAGGCTCACGTCGCAAACAACTGCCCGATATCCCGGAACGCCTTGAACTCCAACGCGTTTCCGCAGGGGTCAAACAAAAACAGTGTCGCCTGCTCCCCCACTTGGCCTTTGAAGCGAATGTGCGGTTCCAGCACGAACGCGGTCTGCCGTGCCTGCAAGCGCGCCGCCAGGGCATGCCAGTCGTCCCAGCTCAATACCACGCCGAAATGCGGCACGGGGACGTCGTGGCCGTCGACTGCGTTGGTGTGCGCCGCAGCCTGGGAGGCTGTTTTGGGGTGTTCATGAATCACCAGTTGATGGCCGAAGAAGTTGAAGTCGACCCAGTGGTCGCTGGAGCGGCCCTCTTGTAGGCCGAATACCTCAGCGTAGAAATGCCGGGCAGCCGCCAGGTCGAATACCGGAATAGCCAAGTGAAAAGGTGCCAGTGTCATCAGGTCAAACCTTTGTGGGTCGTGAAGTGCTCTGAGTTTAGCCTTGCTCCCGGCGATGAAAAGACGCCGCAAGCCTGTAACATATGCCCCCTATCCGTCCGCACCGGAGCTGCCCTTGCCTGTCCTCGATGAAATCGACCGCCAACTGATCGCCGCGCTGCAGATCAATGCCCGTGAAAGCGTCGCCATGCTGGCACGGCAACTCGGCATTGCGCGCACTACGGTGACGTCGCGCCTGGCTCGTCTGGAGAAAACCCAGGTGATTACCGGTTATGGCGTGCGCCTCGGCCAGCGTGTGGTGGATGGCGGGCTGCAGGCGTATGTCGGCATCACTGTGCAGGCGCGCTCGGGCAAGGACGTGCTGCGCAAGCTCAGTGCCATGGCCCAGGTTCAGCAACTGTGCGCGGTGAGCGGCGAGTTCGATTACGTGGCATGGCTGCGCACCGATTCGCCAGAACAGCTCGATCAATTGCTGGACCAGATCGGCAGCGTCGACGGCGTGGAAAAAACCACCACATCGATCATCCTCAGCAACAAACTCGATCGCAGACAACCAATCTGACCGCCAACCTCGTCACTTTGACTGAAAACAATTCAATTCGACGACACTTTGCGTCTTATTAACGAACGCTACGCTCCCTAAACTGGCTGCCATCTTTTCCTATACTCAGCGGGTACGTCCCGCGAGCCGCTAGTAAGGTCAGCCATGAGCATTCCGTCCAGCAGCATCAGCAAGACCAATCGCCACCCCGCCGACGGTAAAAAACCGATCACCATCTTCGGCCCGGATTTCCCCTTTGCGTTTGATGACTGGATCGAACACCCCGCCGGCCTGGGCAGTATTCCGGCCGCCAACCACGGCGCCGAAGTGGCGATCGTCGGCGCCGGGATCGCCGGCCTGGTGGCCGCCTACGAACTGATGAAGCTGGGCCTCAAGCCCGTGGTGTACGAGGCCTCGAAGATGGGCGGCCGTTTGCGCTCCCAGGCGTTTGAAGGCGCCGAAGGGATCATCGCCGAGTTGGGCGGCATGCGTTTCCCTGTGTCGTCCACCGCGTTCTACCACTATGTCGACAAGCTCGGCCTGGACACCAAACCCTTCCCCAACCCGCTGACGCCGGCTTCCGGCAGCACGGTCATCGACCTGGAAGGCCAGACCCACTACGCACAAAAACTGTCCGACTTGCCTGCACTGTTCCAGGAAGTGGCTGACGCGTGGGCCGACGCCCTGGAAGCCGGCTCGCAGTTCGGCGATATCCAGCAAGCCATTCGCGACCGCGATGTGCCGCGCCTCAAGGCGCTGTGGAACAAACTCGTGCCGCTGTGGGACGACCGCACCTTCTACGACTTCGTCGCCACCTCCAAGGCCTTTGCCAAGCTGTCCTTCCATCACCGCGAAGTGTTTGGCCAGGTCGGCTTCGGCACCGGTGGCTGGGATTCGGACTTCCCCAACTCCATGCTGGAAATCTTCCGCGTGGTGATGACCAACTGCGACGACCATCAACACCTGGTGGTCGGCGGCGTGGCGCAGGTGCCCATGGGTATCTGGCGCCATGTGCCGGAGCGCTGCGCCCACTGGCCGGCGGGCACCAGCCTGAGTTCGCTGCACAGCGGCGCGCCACGGGCCGGGGTCAAGCGCATTGCCCACGCGCCCGGCGGCCGTTTCGCCGTGACCGACAACTACGGCGATACCCGCGAATACGCCGCCGTGCTGACCACCTGCCAAAGCTGGCTGCTGACCACCCAGATCGAATGCGACGAGACCCTGTTCTCGCAAAAGATGTGGATGGCCCTGGACCGCACCCGCTACATGCAATCGTCGAAGACCTTCGTGATGGTCGACCGCCCGTTCTGGAAAGACAAAGACCCGCAAACCGGCCGCGACCTGATGAGCATGACCCTCACCGATCGCCTGACCCGTGGCACTTACCTGTTCGACAACGGCGACGACAAGCCGGGCGTGATCTGCCTGTCGTACTCGTGGATGAGCGATGCGCTGAAAATGCTCCCGCAGCCCATCGATAAACGCGTGAAGCTGGCCCTCGACGCACTGAACAAGATCTACCCGAAAGTCGACATCAAGGCGCGCATCATCGGCGACCCGATCACCGTGTCCTGGGAAGCCGACCCGCATTTCCTCGGGGCCTTCAAAGGTGCGTTGCCCGGTCACTATCGCTACAACCAGCGGATGTACGCGCACTTCATGCAGAAGGACATGCCCGCCGAGCAACGTGGGATTTTTATCGCCGGCGATGACGTATCCTGGACACCGGCCTGGGTCGAAGGCGCGGTGCAAACCTCATTGAACGCGGTGTGGGGCATCATGACCCACTTCGGCGGCCACACTCACCCAGAGAACCCGGGGCCGGGTGATGTGTTCGATGAAATCGGGCCAATTGCCCTGGCCGATTAAGGAGCCAAGCCATGCGTGTCGCCCTGTACCAATGCCCGCCGCTGCCGCTGGACGTGGCCGGCAACCTCGAGCGCCTGCATCGACTCGCGCATGAGGCGTCCGGCGCCGACCTGCTGGTGCTGCCGGAGATGTTCCTCACCGGCTACAACATCGGTGCCGAAGCTGTCGGCGCATTGGCCGAGGCGCAGGATGGCGAGTCGGCGCGAACGATTGCCGAACTGGCGCGAAGTGCCGGGCTGGCAATCCTGTACGGCTACCCGGAGCGCGCCGCGAACGGGCAGATCTATAACGCCGTGCAGTTGATCGACGCCCACGGCCAGCGCCTGTGCAACTACCGCAAGACGCACCTGTTCGGCGACCTCGATCATTCGATGTTCAGTGCCGGCGGCGATGATTTTCCGCTGGTGGAACTCAACGGTTGGAAACTGGGCGTGCTGATCTGTTACGACCTGGAGTTCCCGGAAAACACGCGGCGCCTGGCCCTGGCCGGCGCCGACCTGATCGTGGTGCCCACCGCGAATATGGTGCCGTTCGACTTTGTCGCCGACGTCACCGTGCGGGCGCGGGCTTTCGAGAACCGGTGCTACGTGGCCTACGCCAATTACTGCGGGCACGAAGGCGAGATTCAGTATTGCGGGCAAAGCAGCATCGCCGCGCCGGATGGGCAGCGAATCGCCCAGGCCAGCCTGGATGAAGCCTTGATCGTCGGCACGCTGGAACACCAATCGATTCTCGATGCCCGCGCCGCCAATGACTACCTGCAAGACCGCCGCCCCGAACTGTACGGCACGCTGCACAAGCCCTGATCTGGAGGGTTTGCTAGCATAGGCACTTCCCTCGTATCGGAAGTGCCCATGCCTGCGCCGGCCCAGCCCCATCACCTTCACCTGACCCTGGCCAACGGCCTGCGGGTTTCCCTGCGCCACGCCCCGCGTTTAAAGCGTTGCGCCGCTGTTTTGCGGGTGGCGGCCGGCAGCCATGACGTGCCGTTGGCGTGGCCCGGCCTGGCGCACTTTCTGGAACATCTGTTGTTTCTTGGCACTGAGCGTTTTCCGAGCGATGAAGGGCTGATGACCTACGTGCAGCGCCACGGTGGCCAGGTCAATGCCAGCACCCGCGAACGCACCACGGATTTCTTCGTTGAACTGCCGTTGTCGACCTTTGCCGATGGGCTCGAACGCCTGGCCGATCTGCTGACCCATCCGCGCCTGGCGCTGGACGATCAACTGCGCGAGCGCGAAGTGCTGCACGCGGAGTTCATCGCCTGGTCCCAGGACGCCAACGCGCAACAACAGGTCGCGCTGCTGGAGGGCCTGGCGGCCGATCATCCGCTGCGCGGCTTCCATGCGGGCAATCGCGACAGCCTGCCGGTGGAACGTCAGGCGTTTCAGCAAGCATTGCGGGATTTCCACCAGCACTTCTATCAGTCGGGGCAAATGACCTTGAGTCTGGCCGGCCCACAACCGCTGGCAGAACTGGAACGCCTGGCGCAGCGCTTCAGTGAGCAACTGCGCGCCGGCCCGCGACACCCGCAGGCGGCCCCGCCAGCGCTGATGCCCGCTCATACACAGCATTTCCAACACAGCGCCGACGGCCATCTGCATCACGTCATCAGCGTCGACGCCCCCAGGGAAGCCCTGGATTTCCTCTGTTTCTGGCTCAACGCCTCGGCGCCCGGCGGGCTGCGCGCGGAACTGCAAGCGCGGCAATTGGCGAGCACCGTGCAGGCCTCCGTGCTCTACCATTTCGCCGGGCAAGCGCTGCTGGATCTCGACTTTACCCTCGGAACTCAAAGCGACGCGGCGACACAGATCGAAGCGTTGTTGTACGACTGGCTGAGCTTTTTCGCACACAGCGACTGGACATCTCTGCGCGAGGAATTCGCCCTGCTCAACGCACGCCAACAGCAGGTCCAAGGCGCCCTCGCGTTGGCGCGGCATGACAGCGAAGAACTCGAAGCGCCGGTGTCGGAGCAGCACGTTGCCGCCCTCAAGACCCTGCTCGACGCCCTGCCGCTGCAAGCCTGTCGACATGCGTGGCAACTGCCGCCCAACAACCCGTTCCTGCGCCCACCCGTGAAGGACGAACGCGCCGGCCTGATTCGCGGCCAGACCAGCGCCCACCGGGGCCTGCGCACCTTTGCCCAGGACCGTTCCCGAGGGCGGCGAGAGCTGTCGGCGTTGTCGTTCAGCCCGGCGTTGGCCGATGCCCATGAGGAAGGCGCGCTCTACCTGCGCTGGCGGCTGGATTGCGCGCGCCCATCGACGCTGGAAAACACCCTGGCACCGTTGCGCGAAAATGCCCGCCAGGCCGGCGTCGACTTATCCTTCGACGCGATCGGCAATGACTGGCTGGTGAAGATGGTCGGTCTTCACCAACCCATGCCGGCGATACTCGATGAACTCGCGCGCAGCCTGAACCTGCTTGAGGAGGATCGGCAACACGCCCCTGCCGGCACACCGCCGATTGCCATCCGGCAATTGCTCAAGGCGCTGCCGGCGTGCTGTGTCGGCGTTCGACCAACCCCGCCTGCGCCCTCGCTGTCGTGGACCCACGCACGCTGGGAAGGCCTGGGCATTGGGCTGCCCGCCCACTGCGAAGCGGCGCTCAGATCCGCCGCCACCCGCTTGCCCGGGCAACCGGCCATTCTTGAATCCGAATGCCCCAGCCTCAACGGCCAGCGTCTATGGCATGAGGTCCACACCGATGCCCTCGATGCGGCCTTGCTGCTGTTCTGCCCGACGCCGACGCGCTCCCTGGCAGATGAAGCCGCATGGCGCCTGCTCGCGCACCTGCTCCAAGGGCCGTTCTACCAACGTCTGCGAGTAGAGCTGCAAATCGGCTACGCGGTGTTCAGCGGTATCCGACAGATCAATGGGCAAACCGGCCTGCTGTTTGGCGTGCAGTCGCCCAGCGTTTCCCTTGAGGGCATCATGCAGCACCTGCGCACCTTCCTCGCGCAATTACCGGCATTGATCGACGCCAGCGACGACCTCGGCCACCCAGCGCTGGCGCAACAATTCACGGCGCAGGCGCTGCCCCTCGCCCAGGCCGCCGAACTGTTGTGGCAGGCGCGCCTGGCCGGCCATCCAGCGGATTATCTGACGCTGCTTCAACACCAGATCCAAGCCCTGACGCACGCGGATCTGCAGCGCGCCGCCCAACAGGTGCAGGACGCCGCGGGCGGCTGGCGCTGCATCGCCAACGGCCCGCGCAGCGGCGGTGACTGGCAATCGGCAGACTGATCGTTGCCGCTGCCGCAATAGGCTTTTTCCACCAAGACAGCGCTAACTTGGAAAAAAATGCGTAATATTCATAGGCACACATCTGAACATCTCCGACTGGAGGTGGACTATATGTATTACTTGGTAGTAAACGTCCCATCCCTTCGTAGGAGTAAGAATATGACTTGGTCCAAACCTGCTTACACTGATCTGCGCATCGGTTTCGAAGTGACTATGTACTTCGCCAGCCGCTGATTGGCTGGGTAAGACAACGCCTCGGCTCGTCCGGGGCGTTTTTGTTTTCAGCTTTGTTTGATGGAGCGGCCATGTTTGTCCAGATTCTAGGTTCCGCCGCCGGCGGCGGCTTCCCGCAGTGGAACTGCAATTGCGCGAACTGCGCAGGCTTTCGTGATGGCAGCCTGCGAGCGCAGGCGCGTACCCAGTCATCCATCGCGATTTCCGACGATGGCGTGAACTGGGTACTGTGCAATGCCTCGCCGGATATCCGCGCACAACTGCAGGGCTTCGCGCCGATGCAACCCGGCCGCGCCCTGCGCGACACCGGCATCAGCGCGATCATCCTGATGGACAGCCAGATCGACCACACCACTGGCCTGCTGAGCCTGCGCGAAGGCTGCCCGCACCAGGTGTGGTGTACCGACATGGTCCATGAAGACCTCAGCAGCGGTTTCCCGCTGTTCACCATGCTCACCCATTGGAATGGCGGCCTGGCCTGGAACCGCATCGAGCTGGACGCCAGCTTCACCATCCCGGCCTGCCCCAACCTGCGTTTCACCCCGCTGCCGCTGCGCAGTGCCGCGCCACCGTATTCGCCGCACCGCTTCGACCCGCATCCCGGCGACAATATCGGCCTGATCGTCGAAGACCTGCGCACCGGCGGCAAACTGTTCTACGCCCCAGGGCTGGGCAAGGTGGACGCGCCATTGCTGGAAATCATGGCCGGCAGCGACTGCCTGCTGGTGGACGGCACGATGTGGGACGATGATGAAATGCAGCGCCGTGGCGTCGGCACCCGCACCGGCCGCGAGATGGGCCACCTGGCGCAGAACGGCCCCGGTGGCATGCTCGAAGTGCTGGAACACCTGCCGAAGCAGCGCAAGGTACTTATCCACATCAACAACACCAACCCGATCCTCGATGAAGATTCTCCCGAGCGGGCCGAGCTGGTGCGGCGCAATGTCGAAGTGGCTTACGACGGCATGAGCATTGAACTGTAGGAGCGAGCTTGCTCGCGAAAAACGCAAGAACACCGCAGATATTCAGGGTGCACGCGTCACCGTTAACGACCTTCGCGAGCAAGCTCGCTCCCACAGGAGACCCATATGACTGATATACCGATGAGCACCGATGCATTTGAAAAAGCCCTGCGGGCCAAGGGCGCCTTCTACCATATCCATCACCCGTACCACGTGGCGATGTATGAAGGCCGCGCCACCCGCGAGCAGATCCAGGGCTGGGTCGCCAACCGCTTCTACTATCAAGTGAACATCCCGCTGAAGGACGCCGCGATCCTGGCCAATTGCCCGGACCGTGAAATCCGCCGCGAGTGGATTCAGCGCCTGCTCGACCACGACGGCGCCCCCGGCGAAGACGGCGGCATCGAAGCCTGGCTGCGCCTGGGCCAGGCCGTCGGCCTCGACCCGGACCAACTGCGCTCCCAGGAGCTGGTGTTGCCCGGCGTGCGCTTTGCGGTGGACGCCTACGTCAACTTCGCCCGCCGCGCCTGCTGGCAGGAAGCCGCCAGCAGCTCGCTGACCGAACTGTTCGCGCCGCAGATCCACCAATCGCGCCTCGACAGCTGGCCGCAGCATTACCCGTGGATCGACCCCACCGGCTATGAGTATTTCCGCACCCGCCTGGGCCAGGCCCGCCGCGATGTCGAACATGGCCTGGCGATCACCCTGCAGCACTACACCACCCGCGAAGGCCAGGAGCGTATGCTGGAAATTCTGCAGTTCAAACTGGACATCCTGTGGAGCATGCTCGATGCAATGAGCATGGCCTACGAATTGAAACGCCCGCCCTATCACAGCGTGACCACACAGCGGGTCTGGCATAAAGGGATCGCCCTATGAGCTTTGATCGCAGCAAGAAACCGACCTGGCGCCAGGGTTATCGCTACCAGTACGAGCCCGCGCAAAAAGGCCATGTACTGCTCTACCCCGAGGGCATGATCAAGCTCAATGAAAGTGCCGCCTTGATCGGTGGACTGATCGACGGCGAGCGCGACGTCGCCACGATCATCGGTGAGCTGGATAAACAATTTCCCGGTGTGCCTGAGCTGGGCAATGACGTAGAGCAATTCATGGAGGTCGCCCGTGCCGAGCACTGGATCACCCTTGCCTGAAAAACCAGCCATCGGCCTGCCCTTGTGGCTGCTCGCCGAGCTGACCTATCGCTGCCCGCTACAGTGCCCGTATTGCTCCAACCCGCTGGATTTCGCCGAGCAGGGCAAGGAGCTGAGCACCGAGCAGTGGTTCAAGGTATTTCGCGAAGCCCGTGAGATGGGCGCCGCGCAGTTGGGCTTTTCCGGCGGTGAACCGCTGGTGCGCCAGGACCTCGCCGAACTGATCGCCGAAGCGCGCAAGCTGGGCTTCTACACCAACCTGATCACCTCCGGCATCGGCCTGACCGAGCAGAAGATCAGCGACTTCAAGAAGGCTGGCCTGGACCACATCCAGATCAGCTTCCAGGCCAGCGACGAACAGGTGAACAACCTGCTGGCCGGCTCGAAAAAGGCCTTCGCGCAAAAGCTGGAAATGGCCCGCGCAGTGAAGGCCCATGGCTACCCGATGGTGCTGAACTTCGTCACCCATCGGCACAATATCGACAAGATCGACCGCATCATCGAGCTGTGCATTGCGCTGGAAGCGGATTTTGTCGAACTCGCCACCTGCCAGTTCTATGGCTGGGCGCAGCTCAATCGTGTGGGGTTGTTGCCGACCCAGGAACAGTTGGTGCGCGCCGAACGCATCACCAACGAATACCGCGCCAAGCTCGAAGCCGAAGGGCACCCGTGCAAGCTGATTTTCGTCACCCCGGATTACTACGAAGAACGCCCGAAAGCCTGCATGAACGGCTGGGGCAGCATCTTTCTGACCGTAACTCCGGACGGTACCGCCCTGCCCTGCCACGGCGCCCGACAGATGCCGGTGCAGTTTCCCAACGTGCGCGACCACAGCATGCAGCACATCTGGTACGACTCTTTCGGTTTCAACCGCTTTCGCGGCTACGACTGGATGCCCGAGCCGTGCCGTTCATGCGATGAAAAGGAAAAGGACTTCGGCGGCTGCCGCTGCCAGGCGTTCATGCTGACCGGGGATGCGAGCAATGCCGACCCGGTGTGCAGCAAGTCCGAGCACCACGGCATCATCCTTCAAGCACGGGAAGAGGCCGAACACGCCACCCAGACCATCGAGCAACTGGCCTTTCGCAACGAGCGCAACTCACGACTCATCGCAAAAAGCTGAGAGCCTCAGCGCTTGGCGATGATGTACACCGCGTGAATGATGCCTGGGAAGTAACCGCACAAGGTCAGCAGAATATTCAGCCAGAACGCGCCGGCGAAACCCACTTGCAGGAACACACCCAGTGGCGGCAACAGAATGGCGATGATGATACGAATGATGTCCATGGGTTCAGCTCCTGAAAATCGGCTCGTGTGAGCCGTGTAGCTAATCGACCTTGGACGTTCGTGAGGGTTCAGTAGGATCTGGCACCGCGACCGTCGTTCGCTGCACAAAAAAAAACGCCCCCAGCCAAAAAAAACAAGCTGGGGGCGCCGCGTATACCGCGAGACGGTTCAGGAATAAGGGGTCAGACGGCGATGCCCTTGCGGCATTGCAGTTGTGCGGTGCGTACCCGGGAAAAGGCGTGCCCCAGGCGCAGGAGCATTTCGTCGATGTTGCTTTTGCTCACCGTCAGGGCCGGGGTGAAGCGCAGGCAGTTGGGTTGCGGGGCGTTGAGGATCAGTCCTTCGTCCAGAGCCGCTTTTACTACGGCATCCGCAGAATCATCCGATAACGTCAGTCCCCACATCAGGCCCTGGCCGCGCAGTTGACCGTGGCCATAGCGATAAGCCAGGCGAGCCAGACCTTCGCCGAGGTAACAACCAGACTCACGCACATGCTCGAAGAAGCCATGCCCCAGCACAGCATCGAGCACCGCCCCCCCGGCGCAGGCCATCAGCGCATTGCCATGATGGGTGCCTTCCAGCTCACCGACTTCAAAGCAACAAGCCTTGCCACGCGCCAGCAGTGCCGCCAGCGGTACACCACCGCCCAGGCCTTTGCCGAGCGCAATGATGTCGGCGCGTACACCGTAGTACTCTTCGGCGAGCAAGGTGCCGCAACGGCCGATACCGGTTTGCACTTCGTCGAGGATCAGCAGAATGCCCAGCTCGCGGCACAGCCGCTCGACACCCTTGAGGTAATGCTCGGTCGCCGGGATGACGCCGGCTTCGCTCTGGATCGGCTCGAGCATGATGGCAACGGTTTGCGCGTCAACGGCCGCGTGCAGCGCCGCCAGGTCGTTGAGCGGGACGTGACTGAAGCCCGGCAGTTGCGGTTCAAAGCGGTTTTCACGGCTGCTCGCCGAGGCCGACATCGCCGCGAAGCTGCGCCCATGGCAACCGTTGCTGGCGCTGATGATGCGATAAGCACCGCCGCGATACAGCTGGCCCCACTTGCGCGCCAGTTTGATCGCCGCTTCGCAGGCTTCCGCGCCGCTGTTGAGCAAATACGCCTGGTCGCTGCCGGTGCGGTGGCACAGGCGGTCGACGAGGTTGAGTTGGGGACGGTTATGCAAGCCGTTACCAGGGTTGATCAGCGCCTGGGCCTGATCGGCCAGGGCCCGGATCAATACCTGCGGGCTGTGGCCGAGGCTGTTGGCCGCGCAGCCCTGGCTGAAGTCCAGATAGGCACGATCATCGCTGTCCCACAACCAGGAACCCTGGCCGCGCACGAAGACCTGCGGGGGGCGCGCTACGGTAGGCATCAGGCATCCACTGGGAAAATCTTCGCCACAAGCATCCAGGATCAGGTCATCCAGACTGGCCGCCGAGCGGCGCAAATTGAACAGGTTCACACTTTTCCTCCCATGGCAACCATGCCGTGGTCGGTGTACCCCGCAAAACCTACCTGGAGGTTTTTTGACTTGCCTATGCAAACACCATCAACATAAACGCTAATCATCGCCCGATCTGGCCCTGTAAGCCTTGTGGATAGGCGCTAGACTAGGCGTCTTGGGGGCCAACGGCCATTTCGATTTTCCAGCTTTTTCGATAAGAATTACTTATGGATTTTAAGCAACTGCGTTATTTCGTCGCGGTGTATGAGGAAGGCCACGTAGGCCGTGCCGCTGAGCGCCTGTCGATCTCCCAACCGGCCCTGTCACAGCAGATCCGCCAGCTCGAACAAAACCTCGATGTGAGCCTGTTCGAACGCAGCAGCAAGCGCCTGCTGCCGACCCTCGCGGCCCATACGTTATACAACCACGCCTTGCCGTTGATCGATGGCATGCAGCAAGCCGTGGAGGCGTTGCGCAACTTCAAGGGCCAGGCATTGCGCACCTTGGCCATCGGTGTGTTGCAAACCGTACACACCAGCCTGGTGCCGCAGATGCTGGAGCGTGTGCGCAAGGCCCAGCCGCACCTGGTGGTGCAAATCTACGAACTGACCGGGCTGGAGATTGAACGGCGCCTGCTCAATGGTTCGCTGGACATCGGCATCAGTTACCTGCCGCCCCGACAGCCGGGGTTGCACGGCGTGCTGCTGTATGAAGATGAGCTGAAGGTGGTCATCCCGGAGGATCACCCCCTGCGTGAATTCAAGAAAGTCTCCCTGACACAAGCGGCCGAGTTGCCGATGTTGCTGCTCGGGGAGGAGTTTCAGATCCGGCAGATCTGGCAGGGCCAGCTATCCAACCTCGGGCGGCGCCCGCAGGTGCAGGCGGAGTTGAATACCATGGTGGGGATTCTCGACAGCCTGCCGCATACCAAACTGGCCACGGTACTGCCGGGACGTTCCCAGGACCAACACAACAGCCAGGCGCTGCTGTGGAAACCCTTGAGTGAACCGAGGGTGCCGCTGAAAGTCGGGTTGGTGTGCCGCGATGTGCAGCGCCAGCAAGCGACGTTGGCACTGCTGCGCACCTTGCTGGAGGACGTGATGAACGCTCCGCAGGTGCCGGGCTGACTTTTTCGCGGGCAAAAGAAAACCCCGCCGAAGCGGGGCTTTGCAGACTGTTTCCCTGACATCCATTTCACTCCGCCATCCTGGCAGAATCCTACGTGTCCGTGTTGTTGCTTTGCGCTTCCTGCGCGACGTCCATGTGAAGTAGATTATCCGTGGATCCAATTTGGCGATAGAGGACGATTAGCAGCACGTCATGTAAGAGAATGCTTACAAAGCCTCTACACCCTTAGAACAGGGCCTCATCCAGCAAGAACAGCGATTCGCTACCGGCTTTTACCGACGCGCTCAACGACTGAATACGCGGCAGCAGACGGGCAAAGTAGAAACGTGCGGTGCCCAGCTTGCTGGCGTAGAAACCTTCCTCGGCTTCTTTGCCCAGCGCCGCCTTGGCCATCCTTGCCCACATGTAGGCGTAGGCCATGTAACCGAATGCATGCAAATACTCCACCGAGGCCGCACCGATTTCATTCGGGTTGCTCTTGGCACGGTCCAGCACCCAGGCCGTCAACTCATCCAGGCTATCCACCGCGGCATTGAGCGGCGCGGTGAACTCAGCCAGCTCCGCGCCCGCGGTGGCGGTGAACTGGCGGATCTCGTCGGCGAACAGGGTGTAGAACGCGCCGCCGCTGCCGACAATCTTGCGTCCCATCAGGTCCAGGGCCTGAATGCCGTTGGTGCCTTCGTAGATCTGGGTAATGCGTACATCACGCACCAATTGCTCCTGACCCCACTCGCGGATGTAACCGTGGCCGCCAAAGATTTGTTGGCCGAGCACCGTGGTTTCCAGGCCCAGATCGCTGAGGAATGCCTTGGCCACCGGGGTCAGCAAGGCCACCAGGTTATCCGCGCGCTCGCGGGCGGCGGCGTCTTCGCTGAACTTGGCGATATCCAGCTGCATCGCCACATATGTGGAGAATGCACGGCCGCCTTCGTTCGACGCCTTCATGGTCAACAGCATGCGACGCACGTCGGGGTGGACGATGATCGGGTCGGCGACTTTGTCCTTGGCCTGGGCGCCGGTCGGCGCACGGCTCTGCAGGCGGTCGCGCGCATATTCAATCGCGTTCTGGTAGGACCGCTCACCGGACGCCAGGCCCTGGATGCCTACGCCCAGACGCTCGTAGTTCATCATGGTGAACATTGCCGCCAGGCCCCGGTTAGGCTCGCCCACCAGGTAACCCACGGCTTGGTCGAAGTTCATCACACAGGTCGCCGACGCTTGAATCCCCATCTTGTGTTCGATGGAGCCGCAGCTCACCGGGTTACGCGCGCCCAGGCTGCCGTCGGCATTGACCATGAACTTCGGCACCAGGAACAGCGAAATGCCCTTCGGCCCCGCAGGCGCATCCGGCAGTTTGGCCAGGACCAGGTGGATGATGTTCTCGGTGAGGTCGTGTTCGCCGCCGGTGATGAAGATCTTGGTGCCGCTGATGGTGTAGGAACCGTCCGCCTGAGGCTCGGCCTTGGTGCGGATAATGCCCAGATCGGTGCCGGCATGCGCCTCGGTCAGGCACATGGAACCGGCCCACTTGCCGGAGTACATATTCGGCAGGTAAGTGGCCTTGAGTGCTTCATTGGCGTGGGTGTTGATCGACACGCAGGCGCCGGAAGTCAGCATCGGGTACAGGCCAAACGCCAGGCTCGACGAGTTGATCATCTCTTCGACTTGCGCCGACACCGCCTTGGGCATGCCCATGCCACCAAACGCCGGATCGCCGCCTACGCCCACCCAGCCGCCTTCGGCGTAGGTGGTGTAGGCCTGTGGAAAGCCGTCCGGGGTGCTGACAACGGTGTCAGCCCAGCGGCAGCCCTGTTCATCGCCGCTGCGGCTGAGCGGGGCGATGGATTTGGCGGTGACTTTACCGGCTTCTTCGAGGATTGCCTCAACGGTTTCGGCGTCGACAGTGTCTGCCAATGCCGGCAATTGGGCCCAAAGTGTGGCGACCTCAAAAACTTCGTTGAGGACGAAGCGCATATCACGCAACGGCGCTTTGTAATCAGCCATGGCAAACCTCGTGAGAACGTGAAAAGTAATTCGATAGGGTCGGTTTTACAGGCGCCGAGTGTACCCGAACAACTTTTCAGACACATAGGGTCCACTTTTGACTGATTGGTATTTTTAAGTCATCAGCCGCCGAATGCCTCCGCAGGCAGACTCATCAGGCACTCGCTGCCCGCTTGCACGGCAGCCCGATGGGTGGCAGTGCGCGGCAGCAGGCGCTTGAAGTAAAAGTCGCAGGTGGCCAGCTTGGCCTTGGCGAAGTCGGCATCGTCGTGGGTCTGCGCCGCGATCGCCATGCGCAGCCACAAATAGGCGAGGACGATGTAACCGCTGTACATCAAGTAGTCCACCGCGGCGGCGCCCACTTCGTCTGGGTTTTTCATCGCGGCCATGCCGACCTCGGTCGTCAGCTCGCCCCATTGCCGGTTCAGTTGATCGAGCTGCGCCACATACGCCTTGAGCTGCGCATGCTCGGCATTCGCCTCACAGAACTTATGCACAATCCGGGTAAAACCGCGCAGCAGCTTGCCCTGGCTGCTCAACACCTTGCGCCCCAGCAAGTCGAGCGCCTGGATGCCGTTGGTGCCTTCGTAGATCGACGCAATGCGGCAATCGCGCACCAACTGCTCCATGCCCCACTCGCGAATAAAACCATGGCCGCCGAACACCTGCATGCCGTGGTTGGTCACTTCCAGCCCGGTGTCGGTCATGAAGGCTTTGCAGATCGGCGTGAGGAATGCCAACAGGTCTTCGGCCTCCTGGCGCTGGCCGGCGTCGGCGCTCAAGTGCGCGGTGTCGAGCAGTTGCGCGGTGAAATAGGTGAGCGCCCGGTTGCCTTCGTTGAACGCCTTCATGGTCAGCAGCATGCGCCGCACGTCGGGATGGACGATGATCGGGTCGGCGGCTTTTTCCGGGGCCTTGGCGCCGGTCAGCGCGCGCATTTGCAGGCGGTCGTTGGCGTACCTGATCGCGCCCTGGAAGCTCGCTTCGCCGTTGCACAGCCCTTGCATCCCGGTGCCGAGGCGCGCGTGGTTCATCATGGTGAACATGCAGTTGAGGCCTTTGTTCGCCTCGCCGATCAAAAAGCCTTTGGCCCCATCGAAGTTCAGCACGCAGGTGGCCGAGGCCTTGATCCCCATCTTGTGCTCGATGGAGCCGCAATGCACCGCGTTGCGCTCGCCCGAATCGGCATGGAACTTGGGCACGATAAACAGTGAGATGCCTCTGGTGCCGGCCGGGGCGTCCGGCAGCTTGGCCAGCACCAGGTGGATGATGTTGGCGCTCAGGTCGTGCTCACCGGCAGAGATGAAGATCTTGCTGCCGCTGACCGCATAGCTGCCATCCGCCTGGGGCACGGCGCGGGTCTTGATCAGGCCCAGGTCGGTGCCGCAGTGGGCTTCGGTCAGGCACATGGTGCCGGTCCATTCGCCAGCGGTGAGTTTGCTCAGGTAGGTGGCTTTCTGTTCGGCGCTGCCGTGGGCGTGGATCGCCGACATCGCGCCGTGGGTCAGCCCCGGGTACATGCCCCAGGAGGTGTTGCTGGAGCCGATCATTTCGCTGAGCACCAACCCCAGGGATTGCGGCAGGCCTTGACCGCCGTAGGCCGGGTCGGCTGCCACGCCGTGCCAGCCGCCTTGCACATACTGAGCGAAGGCTTCCTTGAAGCCCTTGGGCGTGGTCACCACGCCTTTGTCGAAATGGCAGCCTTCTTCATCGCCGCTGCGGTTGAGCGGCGCGAGCACGTTCTCGCAGAATTTCGCACCTTCTTCGAGGATCGCGCTGACCATGTCCGGGCTGGCGTCCGTCGCGCCAAGGGCGGCGTAGTGAGCGTGGAAATCAAACACGTTGTCGATCAGAAAGCGCATGTCGCGCAGGGGAGCTTTGTACTCAGGCATGGCGATGTCTCCGGCAGCAGATGGTTTCAACCTACTGCCGGCCACCGCCCCGGACAATCACTGTAGCGCCGCTGAATACAGCACCATCACTCAACCGGCAGCACTCTGCGTGCGTACCGCGCCACGGCGGGTTTGCCCGGCCGCAATCACGCAGTTACGCCCCGCGCCCTTGGCGGCATACAGCGCCTGGTCGGCGGATTTGAGCACCTCTTCGGAGGTGCGATGCTCGGCCTGGCGCTCGGCCACGCCGATGCTGACGGTCACCGAGACACTCGACGCACCGCTGCCCGCGCGCCGCTGGCGACCTTGCAGGTCATCCTGCGGGCGGTCCGGGTTGCGCAGCTTGATGTCGTAGTTGGCGATGATCTCGCGGATTTCTTCCAGGTGCGGCATGCATTCATCCAGGGTCTTGCCGGCAAACACCACGGCGAACTCTTCACCGCCATAACGGTAGGCGCGTCCGCCGCCATTGACCTTCGACAGCTTGCTGGCGACCAGGCGCAGCACTTGGTCGCCGACATCGTGGCCATGGGTGTCGTTGAAGCGCTTGAAGTGATCGACGTCGCTCATCGCCAGCACATAGTTGCGCCCCAGTCGCTGCATGCGCTCATTGAGTGCGCGACGCCCCGGCAGGCCGGTCAACTCGTCACGGAACGCCATCTGATAGGCCTCGTGGGCCACCGCGGCCGCAATCATCAGCATCACCTGGCTGCACATGATGTTCAGGGTGAACGGCAGGATAAACGTCTGCGGCAACATCCAGAACAATCCCACCAGCCCCACCATCTGCGCCGCGTGCAGCGGGCGCGGCTGGTACCAGTATTGCGCCACCAGGGTCAGGAAACCGATCAGGAACATCGGGTACGACAGCTGGATCAGGCTCATCCAGGCGCCATGCAGCGCCGGCCAGCGAATTTCCGCCAGCCAGTTCAGCAGCGCCTGGGGATAACTTTGCTCCAGCGCCAACGCGACGCTGCCGACCGCCAGCAGCACCGCACAGCGCGCGACAAAATCACGGAACAAGTGGGTTTTTTCCTGCCACAGCCCATAGAGGCCGAACAGCAGCGGCAGCAACAGGCAGCACAAGTGGAACACCACCGCGGCGTCTTCGCGCACGCGGCCGTTGTCGCGGTAGTAGTCGGTCTGGGTGTCGAGCAGGAAGTAGGCGATGTACACCGTGATCATCAGGAACAGTTCACGCTGGCGACGATAGACCGCGCAATACGAACCGCCAAGCAACAGCACCAGGGTCGGCAACACGTTGAACAGCGAGGTGAAGAAGACGTTGAGGTCCTTGACATACGCAGCCGAGAGCCCGGCCAGTAACAGCAGCAATGAAGGGAGGAAATGACTGAAACGTAAAGCGGACGCGCGTGACAAGGGTAAAACTCCGACCCGCCAGGAATGATGGCACTGTGCCTTACTCCAGACAGTTAAACATACCCTGCCCGGCCTGTATCACATTGCCATCACTGTAACGGCAGCCAATCGCAATCCCTGAGCGCTCCGCTGCGTTTTTTATCGGCAAAAAAAAACCGTCGCCCCCAACAGGAGCGACGGTTTTTCAAGTGGGCTCGGTGAGGCTTAGTAAGCCAGGCCGAAGTCCTCTTCTTTCATGTCCATCAGGTTATTGGCGCCCGACAGCATGGTGGCCACGTGAGTACGGGTACGCGGCAGGATGCGCTGGAAGTAGAAGCGCGCGGTCTGCAGCTTGGCGGTGTAGAACGCCGCTTCGCTGGTGCCGGCGGCCAGTTTCTCGGCCGCCAGGCGTGCCATGTCGGCCCAGAAGTAAGCCAGGCAGGCGTAACCGGAGTACATCAGGTAGTCCACCGACGCGGCACCGACTTCTTCACGGTCTTTCATCGCCGCCATGCCGACCTTCATGGTCAACTCGCCCCACTCTTTGTTCAGCGCGGCCAGCGGTGTCACGAACTCTTTGACCGCTTCGTTGCCTTCGTTGGCTTGGCAGAACTTGTGGACGATCTTGGTGAAGCCCTTCAGCGCTTCGCCTTGGGTCATCAGCACTTTACGGCCGAGCAGGTCCAGCGCCTGGATGCCGGTGGTGCCTTCGTACAGCATCGAAATGCGGCTGTCGCGCACGTTCTGCTCCATGCCCCACTCGGCGATGAAGCCGTGACCGCCGTAGATCTGCACGCCGTGGTTGGCGGACTCGAAGCCGACTTCGGTCATGAACGCCTTGGCGATCGGGGTCATGAAGGCCAGCAGGCCATCGGCCTGTTTCTTGGCTTCGTCGTCGGTGCCGTACTTGACGATGTCCACTTGCTTGGCGGTGAAGTACACCATCGCACGGTTACCTTCGGCGAAGGCTTTCATGGTCAGCAGCATGCGGCGCACGTCAGGGTGGACGATGATCGGGTCGGCCGCTTTGTCCGGCGCTTTCGGGCCGGTCAGGGAACGCATTTGCAGACGATCGCGAGCGTATTTCAGGCCGCCCTGGAAGCCGATCTCGGCGTGGGCCAGGCCTTGCAGCGCGGTGCCCAGGCGAGCGGTGTTCATAAAGGTGAACATGCAGTTCAGGCCTTTGTTCGCCGGGCCGATCAGGAAACCGGTGGCTGCGTCGAAGTTCATCACGCAGGTGGCGTTACCGTGGATGCCCATCTTGTGTTCCAGGGAACCGCAGGTCACCGCGTTGCGCGCACCGATCGAGCCATCGGCGTTCGGCAGGAATTTGGGCACGATGAACAGCGAGATGCCTTTGGTACCGGCCGGTGCGTCCGGCAGGCGGGCCAGGACGATATGGACGATGTTGTCGGCCATGTCGTGTTCGCCGGCCGAGATGAAGATCTTGGTGCCGGAGACTTTGTAGGTGCCGTCGGCCTGAGGTTCGGCCTTGGTGCGCAGCATGCCCAGGTCGGTGCCGCAGTGAGGCTCGGTCAGGCACATGGTGCCGGTCCATTCGCCCGACACCAGCTTGGTCAGGTAGGCGTCTTGTTGCTCGGGGGTGCCGTGCTCGGAGATGGTGTTCATCGCGCCATGGGACAGGCCTGGGTACATGCCCCACGACCAGTTGGCTTCGCCGACCATTTCGCTGACCGCCAGGCCCAGGGATTCCGGCAGGCCTTGGCCACCGTGCTCCACGTCGTGGGCCAGGCTCGGCCAGCCGCCTTCGACAAACTGTTTGTAGGCTTCTTTGAAACCAGTAGGGGTTTTAACGCCTGACTCGCTCCAGGTACACCCTTCGATGTCACCCACGCGGTTCAACGGTGCCAGTACTTGCTCACAAAACTTGGCGCCTTCTTCAAGAATGGCGTCAACCATGTCCGGAGTAGCGTCCTGGCAAGCCGGCAGGCTTTGATAATGCGCTTCATAGCCGAGCAGTTCGTCACGAACGAAGCGAATATCACGCAAGGGGGCCTTGTAGTCAGGCATAGCGATAAACCTCTGCTGATGTGTCTGGGATGAACAACCGCGTGGGATTTGTTATGGCGGTCAAACAGGTGTTTGAAACATACGTTTACGACCTGGGGATGTCAAGCGTCGTCCCGCTGCCGTTTGTCATGACACCGCTCAAGAGCGCGCACGACGATGCCTGCGGCGAGGCGCCACAAGGGTTATCGGGAAAAAGGCGAAGGTGCAGGCGCGAGCGGTGTGCCTGGCACACCGCGTTGCTTCAGGGGGTCAGGCGAAGGTGTCGATCAACGTGCCGAGCATTTCATCGGAAGCCTTGGCGACTTTCGCGCCCAGCTCCACCTGAAACTTGCCTTGGGCCATTTCGACCATATTGCTCGCCGAGTTGGTCGGCTGGGCGCGGTCATTGGCCTGCAGCAGGTCGCTCTGGGCGTCCGACGGCTGGGTAGTGGCGGCGCTGGCAATCCTGCCGGCGGCCTGGTCGACGCGGCTCTGCCCGGCCTGAATGGTGCTCAGACCTGAATAAAACGCGCTGCTGCCAGAGATTTCCATGGCGTGGACCTGCTGAGAGAATCGTGAAGTTGAATTGAAACAGACATCCGGGCAAAAGGCCCGTCAAAAACACTAATGGCATAATGCCTTATCGATAGCCAAAATCAGTCAAGCAAGTCCAAGTGCAGGTACTCGGCCACCGCGGCGCTGCTGGCGTGCTTGAGTTTGGGCACCCGGCCCAGGCACGGCGCGGGCAAGCGTTCGGCCAGGGTGGCGAGGTTTTCTTCCAGACGAGAGGTCTTCGGCTCGATGATATTCGCCACCCAACCGGCCAGCGGCAGGCCATCACGCGCGATCGCTTCGGCGGTGAGCAGGGCATGGCTGATGCACCCCAGGCGCACGCCCACCACCAGGATCACCGGCAATTGCAGCGCCATGGCCAGGTCGGACAGGTTGTCCTGGTCGGCCAACGGCACGCGCCAGCCGCCCGCGCCTTCGATCAGGGTGAAATCCGCTTTTCGCGCCAGGATCTGTTGCATGGGTTTGAGCAGCGATTGCACCGTCAGCGCAACGCCCGCCTCGCGCGCGGCCAGGTGCGGCGCGATGGCCGGCTCGAACGCCACCGGGTTGACCTCGGCATAACTCAAAGGCAACGAACACTCGGCCAGCAGTGCCAGCGCATCGGCGTTGCGCAAGCCTTTGGCGGTGACCTGGCAACCGGAAGCCACCGGCTTGCCGGCGGCTGTGCTTTTGCCGGCCAGGCGCGCGGCATGCAGCAGGCCGGCGGCGATGGTGGTCTTGCCGACATCGGTATCGGTGCCGGTGATGAAATAAGCGGCGTTCATAGAGGCTTCTCCAGTACGGCGTACACCACTTGGTAGGTGGCCGGCAGGCCCTGGGCCTGGCGGAACTGCTCGTAGGCGTCGATCAGTGCAACAATCCGCGCGCGGCCCGTCAACCCTCCCGGCCGCCCCGGGTTGAGATTGTGCGCGCCAAGCGCTTTCAATTCGTGGGTCAGGCTGCGCACATCCGGGTAATGCAACACATGAGCACGCCGCTCCAGGCTCCGCACCTTGAAGCCACTGGCCGCGCACAGCTGTTGATAGGCTTCGAAACTGCGGAAGCGGTTGACGTGGACCCGCCCGTCCACCGCCCGCCAGCTTTCGCGCAACTCGTCCAATGTGCCCACGCACAAGCTGGCGAACGCCAGCACGCCGCCCGGCTGCAGCACGCGATAGGCTTCGCTGAGCACCGCCGCGAAATCCGCGCACCATTGCACCGCCAGGCTGGAGAAGATCAACCCGCAGCTGGCCGCCTGCAACGGCAGGCGCTCGGCGTCACCGGCGATGAAATGCTGCGCGCCGCCCAACGGCCGCGCATGGTCGAGCATGCCTTGGGCAATATCCAGCGCCACGCCTTGGCCGGCCGGCAGCCGTTCGCCCAGCACGCGGCTGAAATAACCGGTGCCGCAGCCCATGTCCAACCAGCGCTGCGCACTGCAGGCCGGCGGCAGACGGGTCAGCAATTCATGCCCCACCGCGCGCTGCAACTCGGCCACGCTGTCGTAACTGGCGGCGGCACGGGAAAAGGAGGCCGCCACCTGGCGCTTGTCCGGCAACGCGCCTGGCAGGCAGGCATGGGCTAAATCAGTCATCAACGCACTCGTGCAAAAAAGCCTGGATGGCCCCCGCTACACCGTGGGGGTCCTCCAGGAGAAAAGCGTGGCCGGCCTGTTCAATCAGGCCGATTTCGACATCGGGCAGCAGGCTCAGCAGGTCGCTGGCGGCTTCGGCGGGCACCAATTCATCCAGGCCCGCGAACAGGTGCAATTGCGGGCCGCGGAAGGCCACCAAGGCGTCGCGGGTATCCAGTTGGGCAAGCAGCTCGAGGCCGCTCATCAACACGTCCCACGGCGTCTGTGGTGCCGCGCTGGTCAGCAGACGCGCCAAGCCGCGAGGGTCCGCGGCGCCTTTGGCGCACAACAGGCCGAAGCGCTTGAGGGTGACCGGGACGTCGGCGTGGCAACCGGCGAGGAACGCCTCGAAGGTTGCGCCGGGCATCGCGTTCGGCCAACTATCACGGGCGACGAAACACGGGTTGCTCGCCAGGGTCAGCAACCCACAACAACGCTCACCGCGCCGCGCGGCCAGCTCGGAAGCGAGCATGCCGCCCAACGACCAACCACCGAGCCAGGCGTTGTCCGGCAGGCTCGCGTCGAGTTCGTCGAGCCATTCATCCAGGTCGCTGGAGGCCAACGCCGGCAACGGCTCGACCTGTACGCGCAGGTGCTCGTTCAGGCCGTGCAGGGCGGCGGCCAACGGCTCCAGCGGCGACACGCCGAGGCCCCAGCCGGGCAGCAGGATCAAGCGATCACGCATGGTCGGGCTCCGTCGTACCGGACAAGCGGAAACACGCTTCCAATGCGTTTAACAATAGCTGCACCTGCGCCGCGCTGTGGGCCGCGGTCAGCGTCACGCGCAAACGGGCGCTGCCGGCGGGCACGGTGGGTGGGCGGATCGCGGTGACCATCAGGCCGCGCTCGCGCAACATCCGCGACAACGCCATGGCCTTGGCACTGTCGCCGATCAGGATCGGCTGAATCGGCGTGAAACTGTCCATCAGCGTCAGGCCGATCTGCTCGGCACCGTGGCGGAACTGGCGGATCAGGCCGTTGAGGTGCTCGCGCCGCCAATGCTCGGTGCGCAGCAGCTCCAGGCTTTTGAGGGTGGCGCAGGCCAGGGCCGGGGGTTGGCTGGTGGTGTAGATGTAGGGCCGGGCGAACTGGATCAGGCTTTCGATCAAATCGTCACTGCCCGCGACAAAGGCGCCCGCAGTGCCGAACGCTTTGCCCAGGGTGCCGACCAGCACCGGCACATCAGCCTGGCTCAGGCCGAAATGTTCGACGATACCGCCGCCGTTCGCGCCCAACGGGCCGAAACCGTGGGCGTCGTCCACCATCAACCAGGCGCCTTTGGCCCGCGCTTCACGGGCCAGCGCCGGCAAGTCGGCGAGGTTGCCGTCCATGCTGAACACGCCATCGGTGACCACCAGGGTATTGCCGGTGGCTTTCTCCAGGCGCTTGGCCAGGCTGGCGGCGTCGTTGTGCAGGTAGCGATTGAAGCGCGCCCCGGACAGCAGGCCGGCATCCAGCAATGAAGCATGGTTGAGGCGGTCTTCCAGCACCGTATCGCCCTGCCCCACCAGCGCCGTGACCGCGCCGAGGTTGGCCATGTAACCGGTGGTAAACAACAACGCACGCGGGCGTCCGGTGAAGTCGGCCAGGGCTTCTTCCAGCGCATGGTGCGGCGTGGCATGCCCGACCACCAGGTGCGAAGCGCCACCGCCCACGCCCCAACGGGACGCACCGGCACGCCAGGCCTCGATCACCTGCGGGTGATTGGCCAGGCCCAGGTAATCGTTACTGCAGAACGCCAGTAACGGTTGACCGTCCACCACCACTTCCGGGCCTTGCGGGCTGTCCAGCAGAGGGCGTTGGCGGTAAAGGTGTTCGGCACGACGGGCAGCGAGACGCGCGGCGAGATCGAAAGACATGCAGGCCTCGGCAGATCAGAGAAATGTAAGACAGGGCGCGATCCCCTGTGGGAGCTGGCTTGCCTGCGATAGCGGCAGGACTGTCACCACCCAAGTGTCAGAAAGACCGCTATCGCAGGCAAGCCAGCTCCCACATTTGGATCGCCGTGGTGCTTTAAACCGCGGCGTTGTAGAACTGCTCGCTGCTTTTCTGTTCCACCAGCGCTTGCTCGATCGCCGCCTGGTGGACTTCGTCGGCGTGCTCTTCCCGCGCTTCCGGCAAGATGCCCAGGCGCGAGAACAGTTGCATGTCCTTGTCGGCCTGCGGGTTGGCGGTGGTCAGCAGTTTGTCGCCGTAGAAGATCGAGTTGGCGCCAGCAAAGAACGCCAGGGCCTGCATCTGCTCGTTCATCGCCTCACGGCCGGCCGACAGGCGCACATGGGACTGCGGCATCAGGATGCGCGCCACCGCCAGCATGCGGATAAAGTCGAACGGGTCGATCTCCTCGGCGTTTTCCAGCGGCGTGCCCGCCACCTTCACCAGCATATTGATCGGCACCGATTCCGGATGCTCCGGCAGGTTGGCCAGCTGGATCAGCAGGTTGGCGCGGTCGTCGAGGGACTCGCCCATGCCGAGAATGCCGCCGGAGCAGATCTTCATCCCCGAATCGCGCACATAGGCCAGGGTTTGCAGGCGCTCGGCGTAGGTGCGGGTGGTGATGATCGAGCCGTAGAACTCCGGCGACGTGTCGAGGTTGTGGTTGTAGTAGTCGAGGCCGGCCTGGGCCAGGGCTTCGGTCTGGTCCTGGTCGAGACGGCCGAGGGTCATGCAGGTTTCCAGGCCCATGGCCTTCACGCCTTTGACCATCTGCAGCACGTAGGGCATGTCTTTGGCCGACGGATGTTTCCATGCCGCGCCCATGCAGAAGCGGGTCGAACCGATGGCCTTGGCGCGGGCCGCCTCTTCGAGGACCTTCTGCACTTCCATCAGCTTTTCTTTTTCCAGGCCGGTGTTGTAGTGGCCCGACTGCGGACAATATTTGCAATCTTCCGGGCAGGCGCCGGTCTTGATCGACAGCAGGGTCGACACCTGCACACGGTTCGCATCGAAATGCGCGCGGTGTACGGTCTGCGCCTGGAACAACAGGTCATTGAACGGTTGCACGAACAGTGCTTTGACTTCGGCCAAGGACCAATCGTGACGCAGGGTGGCAGTGGTGCTGGCGCTCATGGGCGATTCCTTGATTATGCTTTGGCAAACGCTGTGGGAAGGGCAATACCCACAGGCACGACACGGATGCTCGGCATATTTAAGGAAGATTCATGCACTGTCAACCTGGATACAAACACCAAGTTTACATATGGTCAAAAAACATACAGAACTGTTTAATCTGCGATGAAGCCACTGAGTCGGCCGATTGTGTGTGCAACGCCTGCGAAACCGAGCTGCCCTGGCTGATGGAGCAGTGCGAGGTCTGCGCCCTGCCCCTGCCGCTGGACGGTCTGATCTGCGGCCAATGCCAGAAACACCCGCCGGCCTTTAAACAGGTCATCGCCGCCTGGCGCTACAGCTTCCCCGTCGATAGCCTGATCAGCCGCTTCAAGCATCAGGCGCGCTGGCCCCTCGGGCATCTGCTGGGGCGCTTGCTGGGACGCCATCTGCAACACCGCTTCGACAACGCCGAACTGCCGCGTCCCGACTGCCTGCTGCCAGTGCCCATGGCGCGCAAACGCCTGCGCGAGCGCGGTTATAACCAGGCGTTGATGCTGGCACGCTGGCTCAGCGCCGAACTGCACATTGCCTACAATGAACACCTGTTGTTACGCCCCAGTGAAACCGTCGCGCAACAGGCGCTCGACGCCAAGAGCCGCCAACGCAACCTGCGCGGCGCCTTCAGCCTGGCGCATGGCATGGCGGTACACGACCGCCACTTTGCGCTGGTCGACGACGTGCTCACCACCGGCGCGACCGCCCATAGCCTGGCACGTCTGTTGATGGAGGCCGGAGCGCGACAGGTCGACGTGTACTGCCTGGCGCGCACGCCCAAACCGGGTGCCTGACTTGACTCCGGCCGGCCTTGCCCGCAACGTTCCGCTCATCTCATCGAAGCGTAACCCCATGTCTCTGCCGACCTCCCTCAGCCAACACATCATCCGTCGCCCGCAGCGCATCGCTTTGCTGGCGCATATCGCCGAGCAGGGCTCGATCACCCGCGCGGCGAAAAGCGCCGGCTTGAGCTACAAAGCGGCCTGGGACGCCATCGACGAACTGAACAACCTCGCGCAAAACCCGTTGGTGGAACGCAGCGTCGGCGGCAAGGGCGGCGGCGGCGCCAGGCTGACGGCCGAAGGCGAGCGCGTGCTGCGTCTCTATCAGCGCCTGCAAGTGTTACAGGCCGAAGTGCTCGGCTCGGACGAAGCCGCCAGCGACTTCAACCTGCTGGGCCGCCTGATGCTGCGCACCAGTGCGCGCAACCAACTGCATGGCCAGGTCATCGCCATCGAGCGTCACGGCCGCAATGATCTGATCCGCCTGCAACTGGCCGGCGGCCTGAGCCTGAGCGCGCAGATCACCCACGACAGCACGCAACGGCTGGAGCTGGAGGCCGGTGTCGAAGTGGTCGCCCTGATCAAGGCCGGCTGGCTGGAGGTGTGCGCCAGCCAGCACCCAGAAACACCTGGACACAATTGCCTGATCGGCACCGTCGACGCCATTCTCGACGCCGAGGACGGCCCCAGCGAAGTGCGAATCGCCCTGCCCAATGGCCAGGTACTTTGCGCCCTGGCCCAGCCCCACGCGCTCAAGGCCCTGGGCGCCGCCGAAGGCCAGCCGATCCAGGTGCAATTCGCGCCGAGCAATGTATTGCTCGGCACGCCCGTCTAAGCGCCGGGCCTGCTGCGCCCGCCGTCAAACTGCAACAATTTCGTCATGCCCGCTCCTTATGGTGTCTGCAAAAACCGCAGGGAGCCTGACATGAGCCTATTAGAAGAAAACCAAGCCACCGACCTCGAACAGATGGTCGGCCTCACCCGCCGCCGCTTCATCGGCGCCGGTGCCCTGTGCGGAGCCGCGATGTTCCTCGGCGGCAACCTGCTGACCCGCAGCGCGCTGGCCGTGAATGCCGCCAACGCCAGCCCGCTGCTGGGGTTCGCCAGCATCGCCGCCGCCACCAGCGACAGCATCACCCTGCCGCCCGGCTACAGCGCCTCGGTGCTGATCAGTTGGGGCCAGCCGCTGCACAAGAATGCCCCGGCGTTCGACCCGTCCGGCAACGGCACGGCCAAGGCCCAGGAGCAGCAGTTCGGTGACAACAACGATGGCATGAGCCTGTTCGCCTTCCCCGGCGACGACAACCGCGCGCTGATGGCGATCAATAACGAATACACCAACTACCGCTACCTCTTCGCCCACGGCGGCGCGCCGCAATCGGCCGAAGACGTGCGCAAGGCCCAGGCCAGCGAAGGTGTGTCGGTGATCGAAGTGCGCCGCCAGGGCGACACCTGGCAGTTCGTCCAGGACTCGCGCTACAACCGGCGCATCCACGGCAACTCGCCGATCCGCCTGAGCGGCCCGGCGGCCGGCCATGACTGGCTGAAAACCAGCGCCGACAAATCCGGCAAAAAAGCCCTCGGCACCTTCCAGAACTGCGCCAACGGCAAGACGCCGTGGGGCACTTATCTGACGTGCGAAGAGAACTTCACCGACTGCTTCGGCAGCAGCAACCCACAACAAACCTTCGACGCCGGGCAAAAGCGCTACGGCGTGGTGGCGGCGAGCAAGGAGATCAACTGGCACCTGCACGACCCGCGTTTCGATATGGCCAAGAATCCCAACGAACTCAATCGCCATGGCTGGGTGGTGGAAATCGACCCGTTCGACCCGCATTCCACCCCCGTCAAACGCACCGCCCTTGGCCGCTTCAAGCATGAAAACGCAGCCCTCGCGGAAACCCGCGACGGCCGCGCCGTGGTGTACATGGGCGACGACGAGCGCGGCGAATTCATCTACAAGTTCGTCAGCCGCGACCCGATCGACCACCAGAACCCCAAGGCCAACAAAGACCTGCTCGACCATGGCACGTTGTTTGTGGCGATCTTCGACGCTGGCGACGGCAACGCCGACCACCCCAAGGGCAACGGCCAGTGGGTCGAGTTGACCCATGGCAAGAACGGCATCGACGCCAGCACCGGTTTCGCCAGCCAGGCCGAAGTGCTGATCCATGCACGCCTGGCTGCCAGTGTGGTGAAAGCCACGCGCATGGACCGCCCGGAATGGATCGTGGTCAGCCCCACCGACGGCCAGGTCTATTGCACCCTGACCAACAACGCCAAGCGCGGCGAAGACGGCCAGCCGGTCGGTGGGCCCAACCCACGCGAGAAAAACGTCTACGGCCAGATCCTGCGCTGGAAGCCCAACGCCGATAACCACGGCGCCGCCGATTTCACCTGGGATCTGTTTGTGGTCGCGGGCAACCCCGGCGTGCATGCCGGTACGCCGAAGGGCGGCTCGTCGAACATCAACCCGCAGAACATGTTCAACAGCCCCGATGGCCTGGGTTTCGACAAAGCCGGGCGCCTGTGGATTCTGACCGACGGTGACTACAGCAACGGCGGCGACTTCGCCGGCATGGGCAATAACCAGATGCTCTGCGCCGACCCCAACACCGGGGAAATCCGCCGTTTCATGGTCGGGCCGGTGGCGTGCGAGGTGACGGGGATCAGCTTCTCGCCGGATCAGAAGACCTTGTTCGTGGGGATTCAGCATCCCGGCGAAACCGGCGGTTCGACCTGGCCGGAGCATCTGCCCAATGGCAAGCCGCGTTCGTCGGTGATGGCGATTCGGCGGGATGATGGTGGGATCGTGGGCGCCTGACAGACCGCTATCGGGGGCAAGCCCCCTCCCACATGTTGATTTGTGAATACCTTCAACTGTGAGAGGGGGCAAGCCCCCTGCCACATTTTGATTTGTGAATACCTTCAACTGTGGGAGGGGGCAAGCCTCCTGCCACATTTTGATTTGTGAATACCTTCAACTGTGAGAGGGGGCAAGCCCCCTGCCACATGTTGATTTGTGAATACCTTCAACTGTGAGAGGGGGCAAGCCTCCTGCCACATTTTGATTTGTGAATACCTTCAACTGTGAGAGGGGGCAAGCCCCCTGCCACATTTTGATTTGTGAATACCTTCAACTGTGGGAGGGGGCTTGCCCCCGATAGCAATGGCACAGCCGCCCCCTATCTCAAGCCCGGTGCGTTACCATACCCGGCCGGACGCGGCGCCCTGCTGCGCGCAGGAGTTCGCATGGCCCATCCGTTTGAAACACTCACCCCCGACCTGGTGCTCGATGCTGTCGAAAGTATCGGCTTCCTCAGCGATGCGCGCGTATTGGCGCTCAACAGCTACGAAAACCGTGTGTATCAAGTGGGCATCGAAGACGCCGAGCCGCTGATCGCCAAGTTCTACCGACCGCAGCGCTGGAGCAACGAAGCGATCCTCGAAGAACACAGCTTCACCTTCGAACTGGCCGAGTGCGATGTGCCGGTGGTCGCGCCGATGATCCATAACGGCTCAAGCCTGTTCGAACACGCCGGTTTCCGCTTCGCTCTGTTCCCGCGCCGTGGCGGCCGGGCGCCGGAGCCGGGCAATCTGGACCAGCTCTATCGCCTTGGCCAGTTGCTCGGGCGCTTGCACGCGGTCGGCGCGACCCGCCCGTTCGAACACCGCGAAGCCCTGGGCGTGAAGAACTTCGGCCACGACTCCCTGACCACCCTGCTCGAAGGCAACTTCATTCCCAAAAGCCTGCTGCCGGCCTACGAGTCCGTGGCCCGCGACCTGCTCAAGCGTGTGGAAGAGGTGTACAAGGCCACGCCGCACAAGAACATCCGCATGCACGGCGATTGCCACCCCGGCAACATGATGTGCCGCGACGAGATGTTCCACATCGTCGACCTCGATGACTGCCGCATGGGCCCGGCCGTACAGGACCTGTGGATGATGCTCGCCGGCGACCGTCAGGAATGTCTGGGCCAGCTGTCGGAGTTGATGGACGGCTACCAGGAATTCCACGATTTCGACCCACGCGAACTGGCGCTGATCGAACCGCTGCGGGCCTTGCGCCTGATGCACTACAGCGCCTGGCTCGCGCGGCGCTGGGATGATCCGGCGTTCCCCCACAGCTTTCCGTGGTTCGGCAGCGAGCGGTATTGGGGTGATCAGGTGTTGGCGTTGCGCGAACAGTTGTCGGCGCTCAACGAAGAACCGCTGAAACTGTTCTGACGGCGTTGCTTCCTGTGGGAGGGAGCAAGCCCCCTCCCACATAAAGCACTGCAGGCCCCACGAGCGGACAAATATCCTTACAATCGCGCTTTGTTAGCTGCCTAAGCAAGGATTCTGCAATGCACGCCGCCAACCCCCGCAAGGGCTACATCCTGGGCCTGAGCGCCTATGTCATCTGGGGTCTGTTCCCGCTCTATTTCAAAGCCATCGCCAGTGTCCCCGCCGCCGAAATCATCGTACACCGCGTGCTCTGGTCGGCGCTGTTCGGCACGCTGTTGCTGATGGTCTGGAAACACCCCGGCTGGTTCCGCGAACTGCGCGATAACCCCCGGCGCCTGGCGATCCTGGCGCTCAGCGGGGCGTTGATTGCGGCTAACTGGCTGACCTATGTGTGGTCGGTGAACAGCGGACGCATGCTCGAAGCCAGCCTGGGTTACTACATCAACCCGCTGGTGAACGTGTTGCTCGGCATGCTGCTCCTCGGCGAACGCCTGCGCCGCCTGCAATGGCTCGCCGTCGGTCTCGCCGCAGCGGGGGTGGCGCAACAGGTGTGGCAGGTGGGCAGTTTGCCGTGGGTGTCGCTGGCGCTGGCGCTGACCTTCGGTTTCTATGGCCTGATCCGCAAGCAGGCGCCGGTCAAGGCACTGCCGGGGCTGGTGGTGGAAACCTGGATGTTGGTGCCGATCGCCGTCGCCTGGTTGCTGTTCAACCCGTCGGCGCACAGCGCGCAGTTGGCATTCTGGAGTACGTCCGAAGCCTGGTGGCTGGTGGCCGCCGGCCCGGTGACGCTGATCCCACTGGTGTGCTTCAACGCCGCCGCACGGCATTTGCCCTACACCGCCCTGGGCTTTTTGCAGTACGTGGCGCCGACCCTGGTGCTGCTCGAAGCGGTGCTGCTGTTTGGTGAACAACTGGCAACCAGCACGCTGATCGCCTTCGCCTTTATCTGGGCCGGCCTGGTGGTCTACAGCCTGGACGCCTGGCTGACAGTGCGCAAACGCTGATCAAATAACGTACAAACTTCTGCAAGCCACGGCCCGCATGGCTTGCAGAGATCCACCCCAAGGTTATCCACAACCTGATCCCCGCCATTTGTGTACAAGCCCTTGAAACTGCTCGTTTTTTGCTCAGCTGACGGAGAAGCACGGCCGGCGTGGCCTGGCGCCGGGTCTCTACAGGTTATCCACAGGCCCATGCAAGATTTCCATGCATAACCTTGTGGGTGGTTATTCCTCGCGGCGCAGTTCCAACTCCACCATCAAGTCGTCGGCCAGGGTTTCCAGGGCCGCTTGCAGGGTGTCCAGCGCCAAGCCAGACGGCACCGCCAGTGATGCATCGGCGTGGAACAGCGGATCGCCGCTCATCGGCGCCGGGCGCACGTCGGTGCTCAAGCGTTCGAGGTTCACCCCCTGCTTGCTCAACAGCGCGGTGATCTCACGCACGATCCCCGGCCGGTCGTTGCCCACCAGCGTCATGGTGATCGGTTTGGACGCCGCCGCCTGCCCGGCGCCGCTCTCGCCCACCAGCACGCGAATGCCGTGTGTGGATAAGTCCTCCAGCGCATTCACCAGGGCCTGACGGTTCTCGGCGGGAACGCTGACCCTCAGAATCCCGGCAAACTGCCCGGCCATGTGCGCCATGCGGCTCTCCAGCCAGTTGCCGCCGTGGGCCGCGATGTTCTGCGCAATGCGTTCAACCAGGCCGGGTTTGTCGGCGGCAATGATAGTGAGTACAAGATGGTCCATGGCGAAGCCCTCTGGAATTCAATCTACAAGGTGGACGCAGATGCCCCCGAAAACAAATCGTGTACCATTTTTATATTTATCTGGAACAATCCATCTGTTTCTTGAGAACATCCAAGACCCCACTGTGACCATACGACCAAAGTGGGTCGCTAAACGACGTATTTAGTCTAATTTTCACAAGCGCAAGTCATCATGTAGTATGCGCAATCGCGCACTACATAACGTTGGGTCGATGTCTGCCACGGCAACCATGCTCCGCGACACAGCCTGCCCAGCCGCCTTCACAGGCATGTACCGGCGCAGCGTGCCCGCGGTTTAAATGGCCAGAGGCTTCATTGGTAAATTGAAAAGCTGAAAAGCGCATAAGCTCCGCAGAGTGAGGCAAGCAATGACTGAACACGTTCAAGTCGGTGGCCTGCAGGTCGCCAAAGTCCTGTTCGACTTCGTGAACAACGAAGCCATTCCCGGTACCGGCATCACTGCCGACCAGTTCTGGGCCGGTGCCGACAAGGTCATCCACGACCTGGCACCGAAGAACAAAGCCCTACTCGCCAAACGCGACGATTTCCAAGCGCGGATCGACACCTGGCACCAGACTCACGCCGGCCAGGCGCATGACCCGGTGGCCTACAAAGCCTTCCTGCAAGATATCGGATACCTGCTGCCAGAAGCCGCAGACTTCCAGGCCTCGACCCAAAACGTCGATGACGAAATCGCCCGCATGGCCGGCCCCCAGCTGGTTGTGCCGGTGATGAACGCCCGTTTCGCCCTCAACGCCTCCAATGCGCGCTGGGGCTCGCTGTATGACGCGCTGTATGGCACCGACGCCATCAGCGAAGCCGACGGCGCCGAAAAGGGCCAGGGCTACAACAAGGTGCGCGGCGACAAGGTCATCGCCTTCGCCCGCGCCTTCCTCGACGAAGCCGCACCGCTCAGCGCCGGCAGCCACGTCGATTCCACTGGCTACAAGATCGTTGACGGCAAACTCGTGGTCAGCCTCAAAGGCGGCAGCAACAGCGGCCTGCGCGACGATGCCCAGTTGATCGGCTTCCAGGGCGACAGCGCCCAGCCGATTGCGATCCTGCTCAAACACAACGGCCTGCATTTCGAAATCCAGATCGATGCCAGCACCCCGGTCGGCCAGACCGACGCGGCCGGCGTCAAAGACGTGCTGATGGAAGCCGCGCTGACCACCATCATGGACTGCGAAGACTCCGTCGCCGCCGTCGATGCCGACGACAAAGTGGTGATCTACCGCAACTGGCTCGGCCTGATGAAAGGCGACCTGGCCGAAGAAGTGGCCAAAGGCGGCAAGACCTTCACCCGCACCATGAACGCCGACCGCGTCTACACCGGCGTGAATGGCCAGGACGTGACGCTGCACGGTCGCTCGCTGCTGTTCGTGCGCAACGTTGGCCACTTGATGACCATCGACGCGATCCTCGACAAAAACGGCAACGAAGTACCGGAAGGCATTCTCGACGGCCTGCTCACCAGCCTGGCGGCGATCCACAGCCTCAACGGCAACAGCAGCCGCAAGAACAGCCGCACCGGTTCCGTGTACATCGTGAAACCGAAGATGCACGGCCCGGAAGAAGCGGCGTTCACCAACGAGCTGTTCGGCCGCATCGAAGACGTGCTGAACCTGCCGCGCAACACCCTCAAGGTTGGGATCATGGACGAGGAGCGCCGTACCACGGTCAACCTCAAGGCCTGCATCAAGGCCGCCAGCGAGCGCGTGGTGTTTATCAACACCGGCTTCCTCGACCGCACCGGCGATGAAATCCACACCTCCATGGAAGCCGGCGCGATGGTGCGCAAGGCCGCGATGAAGGCGGAAAAATGGATCGGCGCCTACGAAAACTGGAACGTCGATATCGGCCTCGCTACCGGCCTGCAAGGCCGTGCGCAGATCGGTAAAGGCATGTGGGCCATGCCCGACCTGATGGCGGCGATGCTCGAACAGAAAATCGCCCACCCGCTGGCCGGCGCCAACACCGCCTGGGTGCCGTCGCCGACGGCGGCTGCGTTGCACGCGTTGCACTACCACAAGGTCGACGTGTTCGCGCGCCAGGCCGAACTGGCCAAGCGCGAGCGCGCGTCGCTGGACGATATCCTGACCATCCCGCTGGCGAACAACCCTAACTGGTCGGACGAAGAAATCCGCAACGAGCTGGACAACAACGCCCAGGGCATCCTCGGTTATGTGGTGCGCTGGATCGACCAGGGCGTCGGCTGCTCGAAAGTGCCGGACATCAACGACATCGGCCTGATGGAAGACCGCGCCACCCTGCGCATTTCCAGCCAGCACATCGCCAACTGGCTGCGCCACGGCGTGGTCACTCAGGATCAGGTGATGGAAAGCCTCAAGCGCATGGCGCCGGTGGTAGACCGTCAGAATGCCGGGGATGCGTTGTACCGCCCGCTGGCGCCGGACTTCGATAGCAATATCGCGTTCCAGGCGGCGGTGGAGTTGGTGATTGAAGGCACCAAACAGCCTAACGGTTATACCGAGCCGGTGTTGCATCGCAGGCGTCGGGAGTTCAAGGCTAAAAACGGCCTGTAAATGAAAAAGCCCTGGTCTTGCGATCAGGGCTTTTTCTTTGAGGCTTGTGGTGTCCGGAATGGCCTCATCGGGGGCAAGCCCCCTCCCACAGGATGTACGCGGTCAACTGTGGGAGGGGGCTTGCCCCCGATGAGGCCTTTACATACACCGCAAAAATCAGGACCTCATCCCCAACTCGCGCTTGACCATCTTCGCCAACTTCACGCTATCAATCGGCTTGAGCAAAAAGTCCACCACGCTCAAATGCATCGCATCGATCACATCCGGTGCGCCGGCGTCCCCGGACACAACGATGATCGGCAACGCCGCGCGCTCGGATTCGCGCACTTCGCGAATCAACTGGAGCCCGTTGCTCGGCGCCATGCGCAGGTCGGTGATCAGCAACCCAATGGAGCGGCTCGACTTCAAGAGTTTCAAGGCTGCCTCACCACTCTCGGCGGTCATGCAGCGAATCCCGTCCAGGCCCAGGATTTCCGCCAGCAGTTCGCGCGCGTCCTTGTCGTCGTCGACGATCAACACGCGTTGTGGCGGTAAATCAGGCTTCAGCATCACAGCGCTCAGCGCTTCGCGCTCGGCATCACTCAAAATATCGTGGTCGGACATACGGTTCTCAGCTAGCTCTCATCAATCTCCCAGCACACTCGTCAGACATCTGCGGAAGGGCGAACAATGTGCACTTCGTCGGAAAGTTTGCCTAGTGGGCGTTCTACGGGGTTTGGACGATCGTCATGTAAGGTTTTTCCCTAGTTATGCGCCGTTTTCATCGACCTAGACTTACGTCCAATGGGCACCCGCCGTGCAGGAGTCGACCATGCAGGACGATAACGACAAAAACATCGCGGTCATAGTTATGAGTAAAGCTGATGCATTCGCCCAGGCGGGAAAAACTGCGGTGTTGCAGAACATCCACGGCACCCTGCAGTTCCTGCAACGCTTCCCGCCGTTCAACCAAATGGAAAACGCGCACCTCGCGTTCCTGGTAGAGCAGTGCCAATTGCGCTTTTATGGCCCCGGCGAAAGCATCCTCAAGCCGTCGGCCGGGCCGGTGGAGCACTTTTACATCGTCAAGCAGGGCCGGGTCATCGGCGAACGGCCGGATTCGGCCGAACCCACCTTTGAGATTGCCACCGGCGAGTGCTTCCCCCTGGCGGCACTGCTGGGCGAACGTGCGACGCGCACCGAGCACAAGGCCGCCGAAGACACCTTCTGCCTGCAACTGAACAAGCCGGCGTTTATCAAGCTGTTCGCGCTGTCCAGCGAGTTCCGCGATTTCGCCTTGCGCGGCGTCAGCAGCCTGCTCGATCAGGTCAACCAGCAAGTGCAGCAAAAAGCCGTGGAAACCCTCGGCACCCAATACTCCTTGAACACCCGCCTCGGCGAGTTGGCCATGCGCCACCCGGTGACGTGCAGCCCGACTACGCCGTTACGCGAAGCGGTGACGCTGATGCACGAGCAACAGGTCGGCAGCATTGTGATCGTGGATGAGCACAAGGCGCCCCTGGGGATCTTCACCCTGCGCGATCTGCGCCAGGTGGTGGCCGACGGCACCAGCGATTTCACCCTGCCGATCGACGCGCACATGACCCATGCGCCGTTCTTCCTCACCCCGGACCACAGCGCCTTCGACGCCGCCATCGCAATGACCGAGCGGCATATCGCCCACGTGTGCCTGGTCAAAGACCAGCGTCTGTGCGGCGTGGTGTCCGAGCGCGACCTGTTTTCCCTGCAACGCGTGGACCTGGTCCACCTGGCCCGTACCATCCGCAACGCGCCCAAGGTGGAAAACCTGGTGGCGATACGCGGCGAGATCGGCCAGTTGGTGGAGCGCATGCTGGCCCATGGCGCGTCGTCGACCCAGATCACCCACATTATTACCCTGCTCAACGATCACACCGTGTGCCGAGTCATCGAGCTGACCCTCGCCGACAAAGGCGACCCCGGCGTGCCGTTCACCTGGCTGTGTTTCGGCAGCGAAGGCCGGCGCGAGCAGACGCTCTACACCGACCAGGACAACGGCATCCTGTTCGACGCCAAGGACGCCGCCGAAGCGGCTGAGATCCGCGCGCGCCTGCTGCCCCTCGCGCAGCAGATCAACCAGAGCCTGGCGCAGTGCGGCTTCACCTTGTGCAAAGGCAACATCATGGCCGGCAACCCCGAGCTGTGCCTGTCGCGGGCCGAATGGGCGCGACGGTTTGCGGCGTTCATCCGCGAAGCCACGCCGGAGAACCTGCTGGGGTCGACCATCTATTTCGACCTGCGGGTGGTGTGGGGCGATGAACAGGGCTGTGAACAACTGCGCCAGGGCATTCTCGACCAGGTCGCGGATAACCGCCTGTTCCAGCGCATGCTGGCGGAGAACGCCTTGCGCCAGCGCCCGCCGGTGGGGCGCTTCCGCGATTTCGTGCTGACGCGCAAAGGCGGCGAAAAAGCCACCCTCGACCTCAAGGTGCAAGGCCTGACGCCCTTTGTCGACGGCGCGCGCCTGCTGGCCCTGGCCAACGACGTCCACGCCATCAACACCCTGGAGCGCCTGCGCCAGTTGGTGGTCAAGGAAGTGATCGAGCCGCTGGATGGCGCCGCCTATGAAGAGGCGTACCACTTTATCCAGCAAACCCGCATGCAGCAGCACCAATTGCAGATGCGGGAAAACCAGCCGTATTCCAACCGCGTCGACCCCGACAGCCTCAACCATCTGGACCGGCGCATCCTGCGCGAATCCCTGCGCCAGGCCCAGCGCCTGCAAAGCAGCCTGACCGTGCGGTATCAGCTGTGAACTTATTTGGTTGGTTGCGCACGGCCAAACCCCATCTCGACGCAACACAACAGCAGCGCCTGGCGCAGTTACCCCAGCCGGTCGCGCTGGGCGACGCGGCATTGCGCAGCCAGCGCTGGGTGGTACTGGACCTGGAAACCAGCGGCCTGAACCTCAACCGCGATCAGGTGTTGTCCATCGGTGCGGTGGTGATCGAGGACGGCGCGGTGGATTTTTCCCAGATGTTCGAGCGCACCCTGCAACGCGCCGAAACAAAACTCAGCCCCAGCGTGCTGATCCACGGTCTCGGCCCCAGCGCGATCGCCGCCGGCAGTGACCCGGTGGACGCGTTGCTGGATTTCATGGAGTTCGTCGGCGACAGCCCGTTGCTGGCCTTCCATGCGCCGTTCGATCAACACATGCTGGCCCGGGCGCTCAAGGACAGCCTGGGTTATCGCCTGGCCCATACCTTCCTCGACGTGGCCGACATCGCCCCGCTGCTGTACCCCGAGGCGCTGCTGCGCGAAGCCGGGCTGGACGACTGGATCGACCACTTCCACCTGCAGGTGGGCGAACGCCATCACGCCAGCGCCGACGCCCTGGCCACTGCGGAGCTGATGCTGATCCTGCTCAGCCGTGCGCGCCAGCAGCACATCGACACACCGCGCGCCCTGCAAGCACGTTTGAGCCAATGGAAACGGCGCAAGCAGGCGCCATCGTTTTAATAGCACCGCCGGACAGACGCCAATTGCGCCCGCTGCACGCCTCTGACACAATCGCGAATAATTCTCGTTAGTTTAAACTTGTTTATTCGGTGATGCCTTGTCGTCGGTCCAGACCCCACACAGTGAGCTTGTCGGTGCGTTGTATCGCGACCATCGCGGCTGGCTGCTGGCCTGGCTGCGGCGCAATGTGGCCTGCCCGAGCCGCGCCGAAGACCTGAGCCAGGACACCTTCATGCGCCTGCTCGGCCGCGACGGGTTGCGCGAACCCCGCGAGCCCCGCGCCTTCCTGGTGGCGATCGCCAAAGGCTTGCTGTTCGACTACTTCCGCCGCGCCGCCCTGGAACAGGCCTACCTCAGCGAATTGATGCTGATCCCGCAAAGCGAACAGCCGTCGCCGGAAGACCAGCAACTGATCCTCGAAGACCTCAAGGCCATCGACCGCCTGCTCGGCACGCTGTCGAGCAAGGCCCGCGCCGCGTTCCTCTACAACCGCATCGACGGCCTGGGCCACGCCGACATCGCCCGGCGCCTCGGCGTGTCGGTGCCGCGCGTGCGCCAGTACCTGGCCCAGGGCATCCGTCAGTGCTACATCGCGTTGTATGGCGAGCCGCTGTGAGTGCGATCAGTTGCAAACCGGTGTCGGCCCGGGTGCTGGATGCGGCGATTGCCTGGCAACTGTCCCTCGACTCAGGGGACGGCAGCGCCGTGGAACAGGAAGAGTTCGCCAAATGGCTGGCCAGCGATGCAGAACATGCCCGCGCCTGGCGCCAACTGGGCCTGCTCGACCAGCGCTTCAGCGTGGCCTCGGGCCCGGCGCGGGCGGCGTTGTTGCAGTCACGCGAGGGCATTCGCCAGCGCGTGCGCAAACTCGGCAGCGGCCTGGCGAGTATCGCACTGGTCTGCGGCCTGGCCTTGTTTGCCGGGGAGCGTTATGTACCGCTCCACTATTGGCTGGCCGATCAACGCACCGCCACCGGCGAACAACGCACGCTGACACTGGCGGACGGCACGCAGATCAACCTCAACACCCACAGCGCCATCGATGTGCGCTTCGATGAAAAACGCCGGCTGATCGTGTTGCAGGAAGGCGAAATCCTCGTCGAAACCGGCCACAACGATGCGCGCCCGTTCTATGTGCAGACCCGCGACGGCAGCCTGCGCGCGCTGGGCACGCGGTTTATCGTCAAACGCGAGGACGCCGCCACGCGCCTGAGCGTGCTGCAATCGGCGGTGGCCGCACAACCCGAGGCGCTGCATCAGGAACAGATCTTCAAGGCCGGCCAGCAAGTGCTGATGCGCAGCGACAGCCTCGGCCCGCTGCTCGCCGTCACCCCCGCCACCGACGCCTGGACCCGCGGCATGCTGGTGGTGGACAACGCCCGCCTGGGCGATGTGGTCGAGGAACTGAGCCGTTATCGCCGCGGCTACCTGGGTGTGGATAACGCCGTGGCCGACCTGCGCATCACCGGCAGCTTCCCGCTGCACGACACCACCCTGGCGCTCAACGCGCTGCTGCCGACGCTGCCGGTGCGGATCGAACAGCGCACGCCGTGGTGGGTGACGGTGAAGGGTAGGCCCTAGGTCCGGCGGTGTCGGGATATTGCTATCGCGAGCAAGCCCGCTCCCACCTTTGATCGCGTTACATCTGGCTGAACGCGGTCGAATGTGGGAGCGGGCTTGCCCGCGATGAGGCCCTCAAGAACACCGAATAGCCCCAGGCAACAATTATTTTCCCCAAGCCCTATCACTTTTCGAATCTCGCTCGGCACATGGGTAATTGCGAATTACTTCCATTCAGGAGCCGCCCTATGTCCCGCACGCTAGACACCTTGTTGCGCCCCAGCCTGTTAGCCGTGGCCATTGCCCTCAGCACCCCGCTGACCAGCAGCGTGCTGATCGCCGCCGAGCAAGCGTCCAGCGTGCGCGCCTACAACCTGCCCGCCGCGCCATTGGCCGCCACCCTGAACCAGATCGCCAGCCAGGCCGGCCTCGCACTGACCCTCAGCCCGGCACTGGCCGCGGGCAAAACCTCGGCGCCGGTCCAGGGCCAGTTCGACGCCCCGGGCGCACTGCGCGAGGCACTGCGCGGCAGCGGCTTGCAGGTGGAGCAGAGCAGCGCGGGGACTTACACGCTGGTGGCGATTGCGGAAGGGGTCGTGGCGTTGCCGCAAACCAGCATCGTTGCCCAGGGCAACACTGAAAGTGCCTGGGGCCCGGTGCAGGGCTACCTGGCGACGCGCACCGCCGCCGGCACCAAGACCGATACCGCGCTGGTCGAAGCACCGCGCTCGATCTCCGTCGCCACCCGCGAGCAGATGCAGGACCGCAACGTGCAGAACCTGGATGACGCCGTCAAATACATGCCCGGCATTGTGTCCGCCAGCTACGGCAGCGACACCCGCTACGACTGGATGCGCGTTCGCGGCTTCGAACCGACCCAATTCCTCGACGGCCTGCCGTTGCCACGCGGTGTGTACGCCAACCCCAAGGCCGAAACCTGGAACCTGGATCGCCTCGCCCTGCTGCGTGGCCCAGCCTCCTCGGTCTATGGCCAGACCCCGCCGGGCGGCCTGCTGGACATGGTCAGCCGGCGCCCCAGCGCGGAGTCGAGCCATGCCATTCAAGTGCAATACGGCAGTGACAACTATCGCCAGATCAATTTCGCCAGCACCGGCAAGATCGATGATGAAGGCCAGTTCCTCTATGGCGTCAGCGGCGTGGTCCGGGATGCTGGCACCCAGGTCGACCATATCGACAACAAGCGCTACAACATCGCCCCCAGCCTGACTTGGAACATCGACACCGACACCAAGCTGACCCTGCTCTCGCAGTTCACCCGCGACGATACCGGCACCACCAGCCAGTTCCTGCCGATCCAGGGCACCAAGATCAAATCGCCGCTGGGCGAGGTCTCCCACCACAAGAACCTGGGCGATCCGGACTATGAATTTTACGACCGCACCTACTACGCGCTGGGCTATGCGTTCGAGCATCGCTTCAACGATACATGGCAGTTCCGCCAGAACCTGCGCTACACCAAGTCGGAGCTGGCGTTCCAGCAACTGACCGTGGGCTCACTGATCTACGGCCCTGCCGACGCTGCGGGCAACATCGGTCGTTCGTCGACCAACGTTGACGAAAACATCGGCCAATTCGCGGTCGACAACCATTTCCAGGCTGACTTCAACACGGCTGACATCACGCACACGCTGTTGCTGGGGCTCGATCATCAACGCACCGACACTTCGTATCTGTCGATTTTCGGCAGCGCCGGGACGACCAATATCTTCAACCCGACCTACGGCCAGACGATCGTCCGCCCGCCGCGCTCCGACGCGTACTACGACTACAACCAGAAAACCATACAGACCGGCCTCTACGTGCAAGACCAGATGGCCTTCGACAAATGGCGCCTGACCCTCGGCGGGCGTGAAGACTGGGTGCATCAGGGCACCACGTACTTCAACAAGGACGACGCGACCAACACCGACCGCAGCCGGAACTTCAGTGGCAACGCGGCGCTGAGCTATGTCTTCGATTCGGGCTTCGTGCCGTACCTGTCCTACGCCGAGTCCTTCCAGCCGGCGAGCAATGCCAGCGTCGACCCGGTCAAATCGTACAAGCCCACGCAGGGCAAGCAATGGGAACTGGGGGTCAAGTATCAGCCTCCCGGCTCCAACACATTGCTCAGCGCAGCGGTTTACGACCTGACCCAGAAAAACGTGCTGGTCACCAGCTTCGGCGCCGGGGGCGAATCGGTGACCGACCAGACCGGCGAAGTGAAGGTCAAGGGCCTGGAACTCGAAGCCGTGTCTGACGTGAGTGAAAACCTCAAGCTGATAGCCGCCTACACCCTGGCCAAGTCTGAAGTGCAAAAAGGCCAATACAAGGGCAACCGCCTGCAGCTGATGCCGAACCAGCAAGCCTCCCTGTGGACGGACTACACCTGGCACAGCGGCATGCTCGACGGTTTCGGCATTGGCGCCGGGGCCCGCTACACCGGCAATACCTATGGCGACCAGGGCAATACCTGGACGGGCAAGGCCAACGCCTACACGGTGTTCGACGCCGCCGTGCATTACGACCTCGGCCGCCTGGACAACAGCTTCAAAGGCGCCTCGCTGAAACTGAACGCGACCAACCTGTTCGACAAGGACTACCTCTCCACCTGTGACGGTTCCTACTGCTACTTCGGCGACCAGCGCAGTGTGGTCGCCAGCGCCACCTACCAGTGGTAAACGACTGAGTTGACCTCCCGGCCGCCCCCAGGGGCGGCTTGGGTGTGTCTGAAGGCCAACAAATGAAAAGCCGAACCATCCGCCGCTGGTCCTTTATCCACACCTGGACCAGCCTGATCTGCACCTTGTTCCTGCTGTTGCTCGCCCTTACCGGCCTGCCGTTGATTTTCCACCACGAGCTCGATCACCTGCTGGGCAACGAACCCGAGCTGCAGCAGATGCCCGCCGACACACCACAGCTGAACCTCGAGCAACTGGTGGCCAAAGCCCAGGCGCATCGCCCTGGCGAAGTCATGCAATACCTGGCGTGGGACGAAGACGACCCGCACGGCGTGATCGCGATCATGGCAGCCACCGCTGGCACCGAACCCAATGCGTCGCACACGTTCATGCTCGACGCGCGCACCGGCGCAACCGTGGAGATGCCGTCGGCCAACGGCGGCTTGACGCTGTTCCTGCTGCGCCTGCATGTGGATATGTTCGCCGGCCTGCCGGGCAAGTGGCTGCTGGCGTTCATGGGCCTGCTGTTTGTGCTGGCGATTGTCTCGGGCACGCTGCTTTACCTGCCGTTCATGCGCCGCTTGACGTTCGCCACCGTGCGCCAGGACAAATCCACCCGCCTGCGTTGGCTCGACCTGCACAACCTGATCGGCGTGGTCACCCTGACCTGGGCACTGGTGGTCGGCGTGACCGGCGTGATCAGCGCCTGCGCCGACCTGATCATCGCCGCCTGGCGCAACGACAGCCTCAGCGCAATGATCAAACCGTACCAGCACGCCCCGCCGCTGACCCTGCGCGCACCGGCCAACGATCTGCTCACGATCGCCGCCGCAGCCGCACCCGGCATGCAGCCGGACTTCATCGCCTTCCCCGGCACGCGCTTTTCCAGTGAGCACCATTACGCGGTGTTCATGAAGGGCAGCACCCACCTGACCTCGCACCTGCTCACGCCGGTGCTGATCGACGCCAGCAGCCTGGCCGTCACCGCGATCGCCGAGCGGCCGTGGTACATGGACGCCATGGGCATGTCGCAGCCGCTGCACTTCGGCGACTACGGCGGCATGCCGATGAAAATCCTCTGGGCGCTGTTGGATGGGCTGACCATCGTCGTGCTCGGCAGCGGTGTGTACCTGTGGTGGGTGCGGCGCAAGGCGGGCAAGGCATGAGGCCGCGTCAATCGAGTTTCTGGAAAGTGTTCGGCATTCCGCTGGGGATCGGCCTGCTCAGCGCCGTCGGTTTGTTTGCCGCGTTGCTGGGGGATGGGCTGTGGGATGCGCTGAGTTGGGTCGGGTTGGGTATTCCTGCGGTCATTGGGACTTGGGCGTTGTTCAGGCGGCGTGGCTGAGGACGCCATCGGGGGCAAGCCCCCTCGCACATTTGGAATGCATTCCCCTGTGGGAGGGGGCTTGCCCCCGATGAGGCCCTCAAGAACCACAGGAATCCCCCTCGCCAGCCACGGCGCAACCCACTAGGCTAGCGACTGCCCATCCCATCCAGAGGAATGCCTATGTCCGCTCCCAGCATGACCTTGTTCCACAACCCCGCTTCGCCGTTCGTGCGCAAAGTCCGCGTGCTGCTGGCCGAAACCGGCCAGCAGAACCGTGTGGCCCTGCAGCTCTGCATGCCGACACCGGTTAACCCGGACGTGCAACTGGTCAACGAAAACCCGGTGGGCAAGATCCCGGCCTTGCGCCTGGCCGATGGCACGGTGTTGCACGACAGCCGGGTGATCCTCGATTACCTCGACCACCAGCACGTCGGCAACCCGCTGATCCCGCGTGACGGCTCGGCCCGCTGGCGTCGCCTGACCCTGGCCTCGATGGCCGACGCCATCATGGATGCCGCCGTGCTGGTGCGTTACGAGAGCGCCCTGCGCCCGCCGGAAAAACACTGGGCGCCGTGGCTCGACGAACAGCGCCACAAGATCCGGCGCACCCTGGCGGAGCTGGAAGCGGATGCAATTGCCGAACTGGCCAGCCACTTCGATATCGCCGCGATCAGCGTGGCCTGCGCCTTGGGTTACCTGGATTTCCGCCACCCGGACCTGCACTGGCGCGACGCCAACCCCCAGCTCGCCGCCTGGTACGCCGAAGTCAGCCAGCGCCCTTCGATGCTTGAGACACAGCCGCCGGTTTGACCCTGCGCATAGGTGGCGCAGGAAACAACGCCACAATCCTCGCCACCAACTGCGCTCGCTCCCGCTGGTCCTCACGCAACCCGATCATTGCACGGCCTCCAGATCAAATGCCAAAGGCTCGGCCGCCTTGCGTTTGCCCACGCCGTACCAATCCAGTTTGCGTGTCAGCACCATCACCGTCCCCAGCAGGCCGAACAGCAACAGCGAGCCCATCAGCAGCGCGTAGTCCTCGGCACTCAATAACCCGTACAACAAGCCATACAACGCCGCCAGCCCGGCCGAAAACCCCAGGCCGTGGGCGACGCTGCGCAGCACATGGCACACGTAGAAACCAATCAACAACACACAGGCACTGGCCGAGATCAGGTACGCCAAGGCAAAGCCCAGGTGCTCGGACAACGACAGCAACAACAGGTAGAAAAACGCCAGGGCGAACCCCACCAGGGCGTACTGGATCGGATGCACCGCCAAGCCCTTGAGCACTTCGAACAGGAAGAAACCGGCAAAGGTCAGGGCGATGAACAGCAGCGCATATTTAATCGCGCGGTCGCTCTTGAGGTACTGGTCCACCGGGTCGATGAAGTTCACCCCGAAGCTGCGGTTGTTGAAGTCGTCACAGCCGCGTTCGTCCAGGCAGCCGCGCAGGGCTTCTTCGAGGTTGGTGGAGAAGAATGAGGTCTGCCAGTTGGCGCTGAAGCCCTTGTCGGTGACTTCCCGTTGCGCCGGCAGGAAGTTGCCGATGAAGCTCGGGTGCGGCCAGTTGGAGGCCAGTGTGACCTGGCTGGTCTTGCCCACCGGTACCACTTGCAGTTGCTCGGTGCCTTGCAGGCGCAGGTCGAAGGCGAAGTCCAGCGCTGCCGGGGTTTTGCTGTCCTGCTCCGGCAGCGCCACATGCACCCCCTCGCCCAGCCACTCGACGTGGGTGCCTGGCGCAAACTCCAGGCGCTGGCTGCCCAGCTCCAGCTTCAGTGCGTTTTCGATACCGCGAATATCGCTGATACCCACCGCCAGAAACGCCGGCTCAAAGCGGTAATCGGCGAAATTTTCCTTGATGCCCCATTGCTCCGGCAAGACGAAGCGTCCGCTGATGCGGTTGTCGGCGTGGAACAGCCGGGCCTGGTAGATGCCACGCGCGCGCAGTTCGGTCTGCACCCGCCCGTCGAGCTCAAAACGCTCCGGCAGGAAATACAGACGACCGCGCACTTCACGGGTTTCCTCGTAGCGCTTGTTGAGTTTTTCATTGAGCTTCCACTCGCGGACAGTCTTGCGGTACGGCACCACCATCACCGGGCCGGTGAGGCGCTGGCTGTAGCTGGAGCTACGGGCGATATCCATCAGGACACTGTCGCGAGTGTATTGGCGGTCGGCGATGAGGCCGTTGATCATCAGCAATGGAATCAGCAATAGCAGGATCAATAGCGCAATCGCGCCAAGTTTGAAAAGCAGGCTGCGGTTCATGGGGCTCTCCCTGTTTTGATGGGGAAAGCGTGAGCCGCGCATGTGGGAAATTTATGTGGGCAATGTGGAGACTGTGTGGAGATGCAGCACCACTTGCACGCCACCGTGTACGTTGCCGATCTGCAACGTGCCGCCATGCAGCTTCATCACTTCCTCGACAAAGTTGAGGCCCAGGCCGGTGCTTTTGCGCCCGCTGGCCGGACGCGGCAGCGAGTAGAAACGCTCGCTCAGGCGCGGCAAGGCGTAGTCGGGAATCGGCGCGGCCTGGTTGAACAGGCTGAACTGCACAGCGTTGTGCCGGGTCTGTGCGCTGAACCGCAACACCCCGCCCGCCGGCGTGAAGTCCAGGGCGTTGTCGAGCAAGTTGCCCAGGGCCTGGCGCAGCAGGAACGGTTCGCCGAAGACTTTCACCTCCGCGCCGATCGTTTGTTCGATGCACAAGCCGGCACCTTCGATGCGCGCGCATTGGGCCTTGAGCACATCGTCCACCAGCGCGGCCAGCGGCAGGCTGGCTTGCGCCTCCAGGCCCTGGCGTTGCTCGACCTGGGCCAGGTTCAGCAAGCGCTCGATCAACTGCTGCAGGCGGGTACTTTCGCTGTCGATATTGCCGACAAAGCGCTGTTGCTGCTCGCGGCTCATGTCGCCCTGCAACAGCTCGGCCGCGCCGCGAATCGCCGCCAGCGGGCTCTTCAATTCGTGGGTCAGGGTGTGGACGTAATGCTCCACATAAGCCTTGCCCTCCAGCTGTGTCCGCATGTGCTCCACAGCGGTGGACAACTGCTTCAGCTCGCCGCCACGGTAATGCGGCAATTCGGCGCGCCGCCCCTCGCTGACCGCCTCGGCATACGCGGTAAGCCGGCGCAGTGCCACGCTCAACCACCACGACAACAGCGCGCCGAGCAGCAGGCCGAGGATCACCAAGCCGGCGCCGTACCACAGCAACCGGTGCTCGGTGCGATCGACATAAGGCTGCAGCGAACTGTTCGGCTTGGCCACCGTGACCACGCCGATGATCTGCCCGTTGTCGCGAATCGGCGCGCCCACGTGCATCACCGACGAGGCCGGATCATCCGGCGCGCTGCGAGTGGAACGCGCGCCGTACTCGCCGCGCAGGGTCAGGTACACGTCGTTCCATTTGGAGTAGTCCTGGCCCACGGCTTCGCCGCTGGAGTCGAGCAACACCATGCCGTTGGCGTCGGTCACGTAGATGCGGTGGTTGACCTGGTTTTTCGGCAGGCCCCAGATGGTCGCGCCCGGCTGACGGGTGCCGTAGGCCTTGAGCAGCTCCGGCCAGTGGCTTTGGGCGAGGGTGCCGTTCTTGACGTCGTTGCGCAGGATTTCCGCCAGCAGGTTGGCGGTGTCCACCAGGGTTTCTTCGGTGGACTGGCGCACGCCGGGGCGGATTTCCTTCATCACGGTGTTTAGCACGAAGTAACCGGTGAAGCCGATAAACAGCGCGTAGACCAGGAAAAACCGCAGCCCCAGGCGCATCAGCTGTGGCTCGGGCTGTAGCTGTAGCCGAGGCCGCGATGGGTCTGGATCGGTTCGGCCTGCGCCGCCACGCTGCGTAATTTGCTGCGCAGGCTTTTGATATGGCTGTCGATATTGCGCTCATAGCCGGCATCGGCCGGCACGCCGACCGCGTCCAGCAGTTGTTCGCGGCTGAACACACGCTCGGGTTGTTCCAGCAGGCTTTGCAGCAAGCGGAACTCATGGCGAGTCAGGCTCAGTGCCAGGCCACGGTAGGTGATCTGCATGCGCTCCAGGTCGACCTGGAACAACGCCGGAGCGACGCCAGGGCCGACTCGCTTGAGGATCGCCCTGACCCGCGCCGCCACTTCCCGTGGGCTGAACGGCTTGACCACATAATCGTCGGCGCCGATCTCCAGCCCGACCACGCGGTCGATCTCGCTATCGCGGGCACTGAGAAACATCACCGGCACTTCGCTGAAACGTCGCAGTTGCTTGCAGGTTTCAAAGCCGCTGATGTCGGGCAGGCCGATGTCGAGGATGATCAGGTCGGCCGGGGTCTGGCGCTGATGGGCCAGCGCTTCCTGGCCGAGGCTCAGCCAGGTGGTGGTAAAGCCCTCGCCTTGCAGGGCGAAAACCAGTGTGTCGGCTATCGCCGCTTCGTCTTCGACAATCAGGATGTGCGGCATGGCGGTCCGTCAGCAGTCCGGCTTGTCGGCGGTGTAGCGACGCGCCGGGTTCACCGCGGCGCCGAATTCACGCAGGGCCTTGGCGCCGATCAGCAGCGGGTAGTTGAAGCTGCTGCGGTCGGTGAGGTTGACCTCGACGGTGCGCTTGACGTTGCCCAGGCACATTTCCAGGTCAATCACCGGGCGCGTGGCCACGGTGGCTTCTTCCTTGTCCTCGTCTTCGTCGGCGCGGCTCTTGATCTTGCTGATGCGCGCCACCTTGTGTTCGTAGACTTTGTTGCCGGCGTCCTTGCCGCCGACGCGGAAGCGCACCCAATCGTCGCCGTCACGGGTGAAGGTCTCGATGTCACGGGCCGACAGCGAGGCGGTCAGCGCGCCGGTGTCCATCTTGGCCTTGAAGGTTTCGCCGATCTCCGGCAGTTGGATGTATTCGTAGCGACCGTAAACGGTCGGTTCGGCGGCCATAACGGGCAAGGCCGCCAGGGCGAGCGAGGCAAGGAGCAGTTTCACGAAGTGATTTCCTCGGAAAGAAGTAGGCGAATTCTAGACCGCAAAGGCAGCACTTAGTTAGTTCTGCAACCATACCCGGCATATTGTGAAACATTCGTCGGGCGATTTGCGATTTGGCCTCTAGACGCCGCTCTCTTATTATGTCCCGCCCACAGGATTCCAAGAGTTACTTATGCGCCGCCTGCTCACCGGCTGTTTCGTCTCGCTGCTGCTCCTGCTCAACACCCTGGTCCTGATCGGGCCGCTGACGGTGTTTGCCCTGCTCAAGCTGGTGGCCCCCGGTCGCTATCGCGATTACGCGTCATGGGCCGTGATGTGGATCGCCGAGACCTGGGCCGAAATCGACAAACTGATCTTCGCGCTGTGCATCCCGACCCAATGGGACATCCGCGGCGCAGACGACCTGCGCGGCGACACCTCGTACCTGGTGATCAGTAACCACCAATCCTGGGTCGATATCCCCGCGCTGATCCAGGCCCTCAACCGCCGCACGCCGTTCTTCAAGTTCTTCCTGAAGAAAGAACTGGTCTGGGTGCCCTTCCTGGGCCTGGCCTGGTGGGCGCTGGATTATCCGTTCATGAAGCGCTACACCAAGGCGTTCCTGGCCAAGCACCCGGAACTGGCGGGCCAGGACTTGAAGATCACCCGCCAGGCCTGCGAGCTGTTCAAGCGCCAGCCGGTGACGGTGGTCAACTACCTGGAAGGCACCCGGTTCAGCGAGGCCAAGCGTGCCCAGCAAGGCTCACCGTTTGCCCACCTGCTCAGGCCCAAGGCCGGCGGCGTGGCGTTTGTGTTGGCGGCACTGGGCGAACAACTGGATGCCGTGCTCGACGTGACCGTGGTCTATCCGCAAGAGAAGACGCCGGGGTTCTGGGATCTGATCAGCGGGGCGGTACCGAAGGTGATCATCGATATCCGCACCCGTGAGCTGGACCCGGCGCTGTGGCAGGGCGACTACGAAAACGACCCGGCGTTTCGCCAGGTCGTACAGAACTGGGTGAACCGGCTCTGGATGGAGAAAGATCAGCGGATTCAGGAACTGCGAGGCGAAACCGCTGGGGCCTTATGGGCAAAGTAACCGTTACGGACGCTTAGGCCACGTGGCCGAATCGTCACCGGTACGCCACCCGTGCGCTATCTCGATGGTGTCGTGACTGCTCACGGTATCAGCCTGCTCCTGGCTGGCGTCGTGGGGCGCTTTTCCTTGCTCTGCGGCAGCGGGCTTGTGGGTCGCGGCGTGATACGAAGCGCTAGCGAGAGCGTTGTAGGTGTTGACGATGTTCATGGAAGACTCCTACCTGACCGGATTGAAGAATCCACCCCAGGAGGGTTGGTTTTCCTGGAGCAGCCCCCGTAGGTGGTGAAACATCCCACACAGTTCCTAGGGAGTTGTTGCGCAGCATTGCCAAACGAGGGGCTGACTCAATCCTTGGCTACCCGCGCCCCACGCCTGGACCCGCTTGCCCTGCTGCGAACCCGCGATAGGGCATCGTCTGAAAACGCATAAAAAACTGTCAGAGTTAACAGTTCCGCCCGCCTTGGGCGGCTGATTAGGCTAAGGACTCCATCTCAGTCGAGTGCCCTGATCATGACCATCAAAGTCCTCTTCGCCGGCATGGCGTTACTGACAGTAGCGAACATTGCCCATGCAGAAATGGCCACGTGCCCCGCAGTCAGTTCAATAAAAGCTACGCCGTATACCGACCCGGACCTTCCTCCGGACTTCAACCAAGGCTTCAAATACGAAGCCCCCGGGCCCGGTGGCCAGATGTGGGAGGGCCAGTCCACGGCCACAAGCGAGACCTACCTCGAACCTAAATACAACCTGATGTTAGTCAGTGCCGAAATGATCCACGGGAAAATACTCTGCAGTTATGGCGGTACAACACAAAGAGAAAACGCAGAGCCGGTGAACAACGTTTCCAAACCCTATGTTCAATTGGGCCTGCGGTTTAACAACCCGAAGGCCGCGACCGGTACAGCATGGAACAAAACCAGCTGCGGGAATCAAGGCGGCGCTGTATCGATCGACGCCTCCCAATGTACTTTTGAGTACCAACCGTAACGCTGTTCCCCGCAACCTGCCGGCCACTTCAAAGCGGGGGCGAACCCGCTTTGAAGGACCACGGCCTTAGCTGCCGGTGCCCCAAGCCTGGCCCAGTTTGCCCAGCAGCGAACTGTTGGCACCCTGGCCGCCCAGGTATTGCAGGATCACCGGGGCGAATTGGCCGATCATGCCGCTGTCCATGCCCAGCGCGCTGAACGCGGTGTTCAGGTCGTTGGTGTTCTTCACGTTACCCAGCAGGCCGTCGAGGCCGCTGGTCTTGCTGCCACCGCTCTGGCCGAGCATCCCGCTCAAGGCGCCGAGGCTGCCCAACGCATTGCTGCCCGACAGTTGATCGAGACCCGGCACGCTTTTCCCCAGTTGCGAATAGTCGGTGCTGCTCAGTTGGTTCCTGGCCAGGCCCAGCATGGCGCCGGTGCCGCCGACGGCTTGCTCGGGGGTGACATTCAATTGTGAGGTCAGGGCACTCAGCAAACCGGCCGTTTCGGACGACGGCGCAACGGCAGCGGCTTTGTTGTTGCCGCCCTGCATACCGGAAATCGCATTGGCCGCATCGCCAAGGCTGAACCCGGCGGCGAATACCGGGCCGGCTGCCAGGGTCATCAGGCAGGAAAGGGCGAAACCGCGTGAAATCTTCATCGAAACAACCTCTGGATGTAGGGGTGAAAGCAGGCGTTTGACTGGCCTTTTCGTCACTTGTTCCAAACCCGCTCCGGAACCCAACTGCGATAAGCCGGTCCATGAACTGACTACAAAATTTGTCAGGAAGAGACTTATGACGACGATCCACCCCCAAGTGATTGATCACAAGCCTTCATTCTGGAGCCGCCCGCGCCTGTTCATCGGCGCCTGCGCTGTAGTGGCCGCCGGTATAGGCGGCGCGCTCTACACCCAGGACAGCGTCAAATCCGCCGCCACCCTGGTGACCACCACCCAGCAGCCGGCAGCGCAGATCATGGCCCACAAGGACTACCTGGAAGTGCAGCCGATTGCCTCCACGGCCCCTGCCCCAGATCAGAGCCTGGAGCTGTGGGCCATCCCCGAGGACGGCACGCCGGTATCCCTCGGCCTGTTGCCGGAAGATGGCAAAGGCATCATCGGCTTGAATCCACGCCAGCAGGAATCCATCAGCAAACCGGTGGGCTTGATGGTGAGCTCGGAAACCAAGGGTGGATCGGTGAGCAAGCAGCCGACCGGGCCGACGGTGTATCAAGGCGCGCTGGCGATTCGCTAAGCCACGGGCACCGCGGATTTCGCAGTGCCCTGCTGCTCCGGCATCCAATCAACCCCGTTCGTACACCGCCAATGGCAATGGCAATGGCAATGGCAATGGCAATGGCAAAACGTGGTCAGGGTTCAGGAGGCTAACGGAAAGCTATTCTGCAACTATGGTGGAAAAACACTTGAAGTACAGACGGAAAATGAAGAGGGCAAGCCAGAAACTATAAAATCGACCGCTAACCTTCGACTCTCGGCCCCACTCTAATTGATAAGGGCGCCCGTCGAGGCGCCCTTGTTTTTTGCTCTAGCGTTTACGCCGCGCTGAACAACTTATGCGGATCAATCACAAACTTCTTCGGCACGCCCGCATCAAACTCGCCATACCCACGCGGCGCGTCATCCAGGCTGATGACTTCGACCCCGACGATGTCGGCAATGTGAATGCGGTCCCACATGATCGCCTGCATCAACTGGCGGTTGTACTTCATCACCGGCGTTTGCCCGGTGTGGAAGCTGTGGGATTTGGCCCAGCCCAGACCAAAACGGATGCTCAGGCTGCCCATCTTCGCGGCGGCGTCGACGGCGCCAGGGTCTTCGGTGACGTACAGGCCGGGGATACCGATCTTGCCCGCCACGCGCACCACGCCCATCAGTGAGTTGAGCACCGTGGCCGGGGCTTCGTGCTTGACGCCGTCATGCCCGTGGCCGCGTGCTTCGAAGCCCACGCAGTCGACGGCGCAGTCCACTTCCGGCTCACCGAGCAAGGCAGCGATCTGTTCGTGCAGCGGCGTGTCGGTGGACAGGTCGACCACTTCAAACCCTTGCGCCTTGGCGTGAGCCAGGCGGATGGAGTTGACGTCGCCGATGATCACCACCGCCGCGCCCAGCAGGCGTGCGGAGGCGGCAGCGGCCAGGCCGACCGGGCCGGCACCGGCGATGTAGACGGTGCTGCCAGGGCCAACGCCGGCGGTGACGGCGCCGTGGTAGCCGGTGGGCAGGATGTCGGAGAGGCAGGTCAGGTCGCGGATTTTCTCCATGGCCTTGTCGCGGTCCGGCAGTTTCAACAGGTTGAAGTCGGCGTAAGGCACCAGCACGTATTCGGCCTGGCCGCCGGTCCAGTCGCCCATGTCGACATAGCCGTAGGCGCCACCGGCACGGGCCGGGTTGACGGTGAGGCACACGCCGGTGTGTTGCTCTTTGCAGGAGCGGCAGCGGCCGCAGGCAACGTTGAAGGGCACGGACACCAGGTCGCCGATTTTCAGGTTCTCGACGTCGCTGCCCTTCTCGATCACTTCACCGGTGATCTCGTGACCGAGCACCAGGCCGGTCTGGGCAGTGGTGCGGCCGCGCACCATGTGTTGGTCGGAGCCGCAGATGTTGGTGGAGACCACGCGCAGGATGACGCCGTGCTCAATCTTCCTGCCACGGGGGTCCTGCATTTTGGGATAGTCGATTTTCTGTACTTCGACCTTGCCGTTGCCGAGATACACGACACCACGATTACCAGACATGCTTTCACCTCGCTGTTGTTTTTATGAAAGCGCGTTGCCCGTGGGTGGGCAGCGCGTTGAGTGCTCGGGTACAGATGCTGTTTCTTGTGTTGTTTGTTAGGGCCTCATCGGGGGCAAGCCCCCTCCCACATTTTGATTTGTGAACACATTCAACTGTGGGAGGGGGCTTGCCCCCGATGGCGTCAGTCAGAGCACCACCGTTCTATTGGCATTCAAAAACACCCGCCGTTCAATGTGATACCCCACCGCCCGGGCCAGGGTCAGCCCTTCGATATCGCGCCCCTTGGCAATCAGATCCTCGGGGTAGTGGCTGTGATCCACCACCTCCACACCCTGGGCGATGATCGGGCCTTCATCCAGGTCGTTGTTGATGTAATGCGCCGTCGCGCCGACCAGCTTCACACCCTTGTTGTACGCCTGGTGATACGGCTTGGCGCCCTTGAACCCCGGCAACAACGAGTGGTGGATATTGATCGCCTTGCCATCCAGCTTGCGGCACAGCTCCGGCGACAGCACTTGCATGTAGCGCGCAAGGATCACCAGTTCCGCGCCGGTCTGTTCGATCACTTGCCACACCTGACGCTCCTGGGACGGTTTGTCGTTGGGGTCGAGGGCGAAGTGGTAATAGGGAATCTGGTGCCAGTCGGCCAACGGTTTCAGATCGGGGTGGTTGGACACCACCGCGACCACGTCCATCGACAGTTGGCCGATACGCTGGCGGTACAGCAAGTCGTTCAGGCAGTGATCGGCCTTGGACACCATGATCACCACTTTGGGCCGATAGTTCGGCGCCGTCAGTTCGAAGACCATGCCAAAGGCTTCCCCGCGCGCGGCCAGGCCATCGCGGAACGCTTGCTCATCGAAACCCTCCGGCTGACGAAACTCCACGCGGATAAAAAAGCGCCCTGACAGCCGGTCATCGAACGAGTGGTGCTCGGTGACGTAGCAACCCTGCTCGAACAGGTAGCGGGTGACCGCGTCCACCGTGCCGAGCACGCTGGGGCAGTCGGCGGTCAAAATCCATGTATCGGGTGCGCGGCTCATGACAGGTCACTCCTCAAGCAAAGCCCCGCCTCACCCACCCCTACCCCTGTAGGAGCGAGCTTGCTCGCGAAAATCGTCAACGATAACGCGGGCATCCTGGATGACCGCAGTGCCCTTGAGGTTTTCGCGAGCAAGCTCGCTCCTACAGGGTGGCGGGTGAGGGGGGTGGGGGTCATATCAGGCTTGAACGCTCAGGCCGAATTCGGCCGAGGCATCCTGCAACCACAACCACCAGTAATCCGAGAAGCTGCGACGAATCACCAGCTCCCAGGTGTCTTCGGCGGTATGGCGGATCACCAGTTGCGACTTGGCGAACACCGTGCCCACCGCCTTGCCCACCGGGAAGTTGTTGGGGTGTACGTCGTAGCTGGTGGACTTCATCAGCACGTCGCGCACGTTCGGGCCGCGCAGTTCGAGGATCTGTTGGCCGCCGCTGACATTGACGATCTGGATATGCAGATCGCCCAGGGCGGCACGCAGGTTTTGTTCGGCGGCGAATTCTTCACCGCTCGGCACCACCAGCAGCCACTCGTCCGGGCCGAGCCATTGCAGGCTGGTGTCGCCGTTGACAATCACCGTCAGCGCGCCGGGCAGTTCGATGCCCAGGGCCTTGTGGACGCCAGCGGCGAAGGCGGCGTCATGGCCGTCGCCGCGAATAGTCAGGTGGCCGAGCAGTTTCTTTTCACGCACGGTCACGCCGGCATTCTTGCGGCCCTTGCCGATCAGGCTGGCGAGGTCGGCATGGTGCAGCGACGACTCGGCCTTGGCCCCGGTGGTGGGGCGTTGTTGGTATACGTTGGCTGCTGTCATAGAGCACCTTTGCTGAATTCTGTTGTGTGGCTACTGGCGTCATCGGGGGCAAGCCCCCTCCCACATTTGGAATGCATTCCCCTGTCTCCCGATGGCCGCGCCTCGGTCTATCAGATGTTCTGGCGATCGCCTTTCGGATCAAAGAACACCGAGGACACAATCTCCGCCTCGATCACGCTGCCATCCGCTTGCGGCGAAAACACCCGCTCGCCGATGCGCTTCAAGCCGCCCTTGACCACCGCCAGCGCAAACGAATAACCGAGGGAGTTATGCGCGTAGCTGGAGGTGACGTGGCCGACCATCTTCATCGGGATCGTCTGCTTGGCGTCGAACACCAGTTGCGCGCCTTCCGGCAGCCACACCGCTGGATCGATCGGCTTGAGGCCGACCAATTGCTTGCGATCTTCGCGCACGCAGTCTTCGCGGTTCATCCCGCGCCAGCCGATCCACGAGAACGGCTTGGTACGGCCGACGCACCAGCCCATGTTCAGGTCGTCCGGGGTCATCGAGCCGTCGGTGTCCTGGCCGACGATGATGAAGCCCTTCTCGGCCCGCAGGACGTGCATGGTTTCGGTGCCATACGGGGTCAGGTTGTACTTTTTGCCGGCCTCGACGATTTGCTCCAGTACGCCCATGGCGTAGTCGGCCTGCACGTTGACTTCATACGACAGCTCGCCGGTGAACGAGATGCGGAACACCCGCGCCGGTACGCCGCCGACCAGGCCTTCTTTCCAGGTCATGAACGGGAAGCCGTCCTTGTCCAGGTCGATGTCGGTGACTTCGGCCAGCAGCTTGCGGCTGTTGGGGCCCGACAGGGTCATGGTCGCCCAGTGGTCGGTGACCGAGGTGAAGTAGACCTTGAGGTCCGGCCATTCGGTCTGTTGGTAGATTTCCAGCCATTGCAGCACACGGGCCGCGCCGCCGGTGGTGGTGGTCATCAGGAAGTGGTTGTCGGCCAGGCAAGCGGTCACGCCGTCGTCGAAGACCATGCCGTCTTCTTTGCACATCAGGCCGTAGCGCGCCTTGCCCACGTCGAGCTTGGTCCAGGCGTTGCTGTAGATGCGGTTGAGGAACTCGCGGGCATCCGGGCCCTGGATGTCGATCTTGCCGAGGGTCGACGCATCCAGCAGGCCGACGCTGTCGCGCACCGCCAGGCATTCGCGCTTGACCGCCGCGTACAGGTCTTCACCGTTGCGCGGGAAGTACCACGGGCGTTTCCACTGGCCGACGTCTTCAAACTCGGCGCCATTCTTCACATGCCAGGCGTGCAGCGCGGTGTAGCGAACGGGCTCGAAGATGTGCCCACAGTGCCGCCCCGCAACCGCGCCGAAGGTCACCGGCGTGTAGTTGGGGCGGAACATGGTGGTGCCCATCTGCGGGATGGTCACGTTCAGCGAACGCGCCGCAATGGCCAGGCCGTTGACGTTACCCAGCTTGCCCTGGTCGGTGCCGAAGCCCAGCGCGGTATAGCGCTTGACGTGTTCCACCGACTCGAAACCTTCGCGGGTCGCCAGTTCGATGGCGGCCGCGGTGACGTCGTTCTGCAGGTCGACGAATTGCTTGGGCGCCCGTGCAGTGGCTTTCTCGTGAGGCACCTGGAACAGCGCCAGCGTCGGCTCTTCCAAGCGGTTCAAGGCTTTGGGCAGCGTGCCTTCCACCGGGCTAAAACCGGCTTCGCTGGCGGCGCGCACGCCCCCTTCAAAACCGTCCGCCAGGGAATCGCCCAGGCCGTAGACGCCGTTGATACCGCCAACGCACACGCGCTTTTGCGGTGCTTCACCCGGTACAAAACCGAGGATGTCTTCGCGCCAGGTCGGTTTGCCGCCCAGGTGCGAGGCCAGGTGGACCACCGGGCTGTAGCCGCCGGAGCTGGCCACCAGGTCGCAGTCCAGCCACTCGCCGGGGCTGGTGACGGTATGCGCTTTGACATCGATGGCGGCAACACGGGCGCCGCTCACATGCTTGCTGCCACGGGCTTCGATCACGGCGCTGCCGGTGAGGATACGAATGCCTTTGGCGCGGGCTTCTTCCACCAGCGCGCCGCGTGGGTTATGGCGGGCATCGGCCACGGCCACCACTTTCAGGCCGGCTTCCAACCAGTCCAGAGCGACGCGGTAGGCGTGGTCGTTGTTGGTCGACAGCACCAGTTTCTTGCCCGGCGCCACGCCGTAACGGCGCACGTAAGTCGAGACTGCACCGGCGAGCATATTGCCCGGCACGTCGTTGTTGCCGTACACCAGCGGACGCTCGCACGCACCGGTCGCCAGCACCACGCGCTTGGCACGCACACGGTGGATACGCTGGCGCACCTGGCCGATCGGCGCACGGTCGCCGAGGTGATCGGTGAGACGCTCGTGAATGGTCAGGAAGTTATGGTCGTGGTACCCGTTGACGGTGGCGCGGGGCAGCAGCACCACATCCGGCAGGGCTTTGAGTTCGGCGATGACGCTGGCGACCCACTCGGTGGCCGGCTTGCCGTCGAGGCTTTCGCGCGAATCGAGCAACGAGCCGCCGAACTCTTCCTGCTCATCGGCGATGATCACGCGGGCGCCGCTGCGCGCAGCGGCCAGTGCAGCGGCCAGACCGGCCGGGCCGGCACCGACCACCAGCACGTCGCAATGCCGGTTGAAGTTGTCGTAGGTGTCCGGGTCGTTCTCGGTCGGCGAGCGGCCTAAACCTGCAGCCTTGCGGATGTACTTCTCGTAGGTCATCCAGAACGACTGCGGGTACATGAAGGTTTTGTAGTAGAAACCCGGTGGCATCAGCTTGCCGCCGACTTTGCCGAGAATACCCATCACGTCGTTGTTCACGCTCGGCCAGCCGTTGGTGCTGGTGGCGACGAGGCCCTGGTACAACGCCTGTTGCGTGGCGCGCACGTTGGGAATCTGGGTGGCTTCGGTGGCGCCGATCTGCAGCACCGCGTTCGGCTCTTCGGCACCGGCAGCAAAGATGCCGCGTGGGCGCGAGTACTTGAAGCTGCGGCCGATGATGTCGACACCGTTGGCCAGCAGCGCGGCGGCCAGGGTGTCGCCTTCGAAGCCTTTGTAGGTCTGGCCGTTGAAGCTGAAGGTCAGGACTTTGTTACGGTCGATCCGGCCACCGTTGGACAGGCGATTGATCTGGCTCATACCTTCGCTCCAGCAGCCTTGGCGGTGAATTGCGGCTTGGTGCCGATTTTGTAGGTTTCAAGAATTTCGTAGGTCAGCGTGTCGCGGGTCGCGTTGAAGTACTGACGGCAACCGGCGGCGTGAATCCACAGCTCGTGGTGCAGGCCCCGGGGGTTGTCGCGGAAGAACATGTAGTCGCCCCACTCTTCATCGGTGCAGGCGTTGGGGTCCAGCGGGCGTGGGATGTGCGCTTGGCCGGAGGCATGGAATTCCTCTTCGGAGCGCAGTTCGCCACAGTGAGGACAGAAGATATGCAACATAGGGAGTTTCTCCTGTTAGTGGGCGACGGCCGCAGCGCCGTGTTCGTCGATCAACGCACCGTTGTGGAAACGGTCGATGGAGAAAGGTGCGGCCAGCGGGTGCATTTCACCCTTGGCCAGGCTCGCGGCAAACACGTTGCCTGAACCGGGAGTGGCCTTGAAACCGCCCGTGCCCCAACCGCAGTTGAAGAACATGTTCGGCACCGGGGTCTTGGAGATGATCGGGCAGGCGTCCGGCGTGGTGTCGACGATGCCGCCCCACTGGCGGTTCATACGCACGCGCGAGAGCACCGGGAACATCTCGACGATGGCCTGGATGGTGTGTTCGATCACCGGGTACGAACCGCGCTGGCCGTAGCCGTTGTAGCCGTCGATACCGGCGCCGATCACCAGGTCGCCCTTGTCGGACTGGCTGATGTAACCGTGTACGGCGTTGGACATGATCACGCTGTCGATAATCGGCTTGATCGGCTCCGACACCAGTGCTTGCAGCGGGTGCGATTCGATCGGCAGGCGGAAACCGGCGAGCGAAGCCATGTGCCCGGAGTTACCGGCGGTGACTACACCGACGCGCTTGGCGCCGATAAAGCCTTTGTTGGTTTCGACGCCGATGCACACGCCGTTTTCCTTGCGGAAACCGATCACTTCGGTCTGCTGGATCAAATCCACTCCGAGGGCGTCGGCGGCGCGGGCAAAGCCCCAGGCCACGGCATCGTGACGGGCCACGCCGCCGCGCCGTTGCACGGTGGCGCCCATCACCGGGTAGCGGGTGTTCTTCGAGCAATCCAGGTACGGAATCTCGTCCGCGACCTGTTTGGCGTTGAGCAGTTCGCCGTCCACGCCGTTGAGGCGGTTGGCGCTGACGCGACGTTCGGAATCGCGGATGTCCTGCAGGGTGTGGCACAGGTTGTAGACGCCGCGCTGGGAGAACATCACGTTGTAGTTCAGGTCCTGGGACAGGCCTTCCCACAGTTTCATCGCGTGTTCGTACAGGTGCGCCGACTCGTCCCACAGGTAGTTGGAACGCACGATGGTGGTGTTGCGCGCGGTGTTACCGCCGCCCAGCCAGCCCTTTTCGACCACGGCGACATTGGTGATGCCGTGCTCCTTGGCCAGGTAATAGGCGGTCGCCAGACCATGCCCGCCACCGCCGACGATGACCACGTCGTACACCTTTTTAGGGGTCGGCGTGCGCCACATCTTCTGCCAGTTTTCGTGGTGGCTGAGTGAGTGCTTGAAGAGGCCGAAGCCCGAGTAGCGTTGCATAGTCATTACTCCAAAACCGCGCTCAGCGATAAACCGGGAAATCAGCGCACAGAGCCGACACGCGCTTGGCCACGTCGGCCTCGACATCGGCGTCGCCGAGGTTGTCGAGGATGTCGCAGATCCAGCCGGCCAGCTCGATGCATTGCGGCACCTTGAAACCGCGCGTGGTCACCGCCGGCGTGCCGATACGCAGGCCCGACGTCACGAACGGCGACTGTGGGTCATTCGGCACGGCGTTTTTGTTGACGGTGATGTGGGCGCGACCGAGAGCGGCGTCCGCGTCTTTACCGGTGAGGCCCTGGCGAATCAGGCTGACCAGGAACAGATGGTTATCGGTGCCGCCGGACACTACATCGTAGCCGCGTTTGATAAACACGCCGGCCATGGCCTGGGCATTGTCGATCACTTGCTGCTGATAGGCCTTGAAGCCAGGCTCCTGGGCTTCCTTGAAGCACACCGCCTTGCCGGCGATGACGTGCATCAGCGGGCCGCCCTGGGCGCCAGGGAATACAGCGGCGTTGAGTTTCTTTTCGATCGTTTCGTTGGCACGCGCCAGAATCAGGCCGCCACGCGGACCGCGCAGGGTCTTGTGGGTGGTGGTGGTGACCACGTCGGCGTAAGGCAGCGGGTTCGGGTACAGACCGGCGGCCACCAGGCCGGCGACGTGGGCCATGTCGACGAACAGCAGCGCACCGACCTTGTCGGCGATCTGACGAAAGCGTGGGAAATCCAGGGTCTTGGAGTAGGCGGAGAAACCGGCCACCACCATCTTCGGCTGGTGCTCCACGGCCAGGCGTTCGACTTCGTCGTAGTCGATCAGCCCGGTGTCGGTGTTGATGCCGTATTGCACCGCGTTGTACAGCTTGCCCGAGGACGACACTTTGGCGCCGTGGGTCAGGTGGCCGCCGTGGGCCAGGCTCATGCCGAGGATGGTGTCACCGGCGTTCAACAGCGCCAGGTACACCGCGCTGTTGGCGGATGAGCCGGAATGCGGCTGCACGTTGGCGTAGTCGGCGCCGAACAACTGCTTGGCGCGCTCGATGGCCAGGGCTTCGACCTTGTCCACATGCTCGCAGCCACCGTAGTAGCGCTTGCCCGGGTAGCCTTCGGCGTACTTGTTGGTCAGGCCGCTGCCCTGGGCTTGCATCACGCGCTTGCTGGTGTAGTTCTCCGACGCGATCAGCTCGATATGATCTTCCTGCCGCTGCTCCTCGGCATTCATCGCCGCGAGCAGTGCATCGTCATAACCCTGGATCTGGTCTTGTTTGCTGAACATCGCGTCTCTCCCAGCCTTTCGTATTGTTAAGGCCCGTGCAGGGCCCTTTGATGCGATGGTAGGGCTGGCGCCGGCAGGTCAAATGCCTACGGACGCCACGCAAAGGTGCGTTTACGACATGGCGACAACAACGCCGAACAAATGTGGGAGGGGCGGTGCGACGGTTCGACTTGCCCCCGATAGCGGTGGATCAGCTTGCACATGCCGTGGCTGACACACCGCTATCGGGGGCAAGCCCCCTCGCACACTGATTAGGCGATGATTTGACGGACGAGTAGCAGCAGCAGGAAATGCACAGGGTAGAGGGCATAGGCCCAGCGCCGCATTGCCGGCGGCGTGGCGTTTTTGACATGTCGCAACAGGACCAGGCCGGCCAATGGCGCGATCAGGCATGCCGCCAACCCCATCCACGCCACCGGCGTGCCGCTATCAAGCAGGATTTGCCATTGATTGGCTGCCACACACAGCAGCCCCGGAAATACGCTGAAATACCATCGCCGACGAAACACCAACACCATCGCCCACGGCAGCAATACACCGAAGAAACCGAACATCAACTGCGTGGAAAACACAGCGCCTATCGCCAGGGCAATCAGCGCCAATCCTCGATCAACCAGCGCCTTCTGCTGCCATCCTCGGGCAACCAGCAGGCCCAACGCCAAGGTGGGCAACACATTCAACGTATCGGCATCTTCGATGAACAGCCGGTACGGCACTTCACTGATCAGGCTGAACAACAGCAACCAGCCCAGGTAACGCCAGCGGCCGCTCACCGGCGCGTCTCGCACCCGATGCACATTCGCCGCAATCGCCAGGCAAAACCACGGGAACGCCAGGCGCCCCGGCACATACAGGCCATCCAGGCTCAACCCGACATAACGCAAGTGGTCCAGCACCATGCTCAGCAGCGCCAGCCACTTGAGCAAATCCAAGGCGCCATCGCGGACACGTCCGACAGGAATCGTTTCAGTAGCGTGCATAATTCCCCAGTGACTTTGCATTTACAGTGCGTGTGCACCCCGGACAATCTTGGTTAAAGTGTGCACCAACATCGACCACAGGAATGGGCCATGACCGACAAGAGCCAACAATTCGCCAGCGATAACTATTCCGGCATCTGCCCGGAAGCCTGGGCTGCCATGGAACAAGCCAACCACGGCCATCAGCGCGCCTATGGCGATGACGAATGGACCCACCGCGCCGCCGACGGTTTCCGTAACCTGTTCGAGACCGACTGCGAAGTGTTCTTCGCCTTCAACGGCACCGCCGCCAACTCCCTGGCGCTGTCGTCGCTGTGCCAGAGCTACCATAGCGTGATCTGCTCGGAAACCGCCCACGTCGAGACCGACGAATGCGGCGCACCGGAGTTTTTCTCCAACGGTTCCAAGCTGCTCACCGCGCGCACCGAAAACGGCAAGCTGACCCCGGAATCGATCCGCGAGATCGCCCTCAAGCGCCAGGACATCCATTACCCCAAACCCCGCGTGGTGACGCTGACCCAGGCCACTGAAGTCGGCAGCGTGTACACCCCGGACGAAATCCGCGCCATCAGCGCCACCTGCAAAGAGCTCGGCCTGAACCTGCACATGGACGGCGCGCGCTTCGCCAACGCCTGCGCGTTCCTCGGCTGTTCGCCGGCCGACCTGACCTGGAAAGCCGGGGTGGATGTGTTGTGCTTCGGCGGCACGAAAAACGGCATGGCCGTGGGCGAAGCGATTCTGTTCTTCAACCGCGCACTGGCCGAAGACTTCGACTACCGCTGCAAACAGGCCGGCCAGCTCGCGTCGAAGATGCGCTTCCTCTCTGCGCCGTGGGTGGGCCTGCTGGAAAACGACGCCTGGCTCAAACACGCGCGCCACGCCAACCACTGCGCGCAGTTGTTGAGCAGCCTGGTGGCGGATATTCCCGGCGTGGAATTGATGTTCCCGGTGCAGGCCAACGGCGTGTTCCTGCAACTCTCGGAACCGGCGATCGCCGCGCTGACGGCCAAGGGCTGGCGCTTCTACACCTTCATCGGCAAAGGCGGCGCGCGCTTCATGTGTGCGTGGGACACCGAGGAAGAACGCGTGCGCGAGCTGGCGGCGGATATTCGCGAAGTGATGGGGGCCTGAAACGACGGCCCACGTCGCAGGTCATGACCTGCGACGCGGGCCGGCGGTAACTGGCGGGCTTACAAGGCCTTCGGCTGAAGCGCTTGCCATTCATCAATGGGGCCGCGGTTCGTGAGAAGGGTCCCACCGTTGAATTTCACCGCCAGTTTATTCACGGCGTTCAAGGCCGTCGTCACCGCCCCTTCCGCCCAGCCACCCGTCCACGAAACGTCGTCACCCGCGAGAATGAACCCATCGGGGTTCAAAACCGACACTCCGTTCATGAACTGCGAAAACAGCAAGCGCTGGTACTCGTATTGCCCCGGCAGGTTCATTTTGAACGCGCACAGGAAAAACGGCTGCTCCTCCCAGTTGATTTCGACAAAGGGGTTGGTCATGCCGAACTCCGCGGCCAGATTCAACTGATGTGGGGCATACACGCTATCCAGCAGGGTCGTGCATAACTGCACGTGGGACGGCAGCGGCGCACCACGATCACCGAGGAATTTGAGGGCGTCATCATTCCAGGTGTAGGACAAAAACAGGCCACAGCCTTTGTAAGGTCCCTGGCTCTGAGCATAGTCCAGCAGGTAGGTGCCACGGGTGATTCGTTCCGACAACGTCACGCTCATCCTGTATTGCAAATCAGTCCCCACATCGGTCCAGAACGGCCGTTTGGTTTGCGCGAAAATTTTGGCTGACTGCATGTAATGGGTGTACATCACCGCTTCCCATTCCTTGGGGGATAGCAGGTCATTCATCTGGTTAAAGCGGGCAGCGCCATCCATATAACGGAATTTGTCGAGGATCCGTTTGTGAGGGGTATAGACCACGGCAGGAAAGGTGTATGAGTGCTCGCTTCCCAGAGTGCGATCAAACACCCACACATCGAACTCGCCATTCGACCGACGCACGATCTGTCGCACTTCCTGGTTCAAAGGCTGAGAGATGACCTGGGTGGTCAGGCCTTCGACGGTGGTCCCCGCAGGCCAATGGACCATGGTGTCGCCGAAGGTATCCGGGGCGCGCCTCCAAAGCCGGCCCGGCAGCTCGCTGGAGCCGTCATACATCAGCTTGTGGTTGGTATCCAGCCCGGTATACAGCACCCGCAGCACTTCCAGGAAACAGTTCGGGTAATCGGTATTCCAGCCGCCAGTGCCGAAGCCGATCTGGCCGAACAGATCGATATCTTCGCGACTCCAACCCGCCTGCTCGACCATCGCGGCAAAAAAACTGAGGTTGTCCCAACCCGCATCAAGGATCGCGTTCCACAAGGCTTTGATCCGGGCCTGATCAAGGCTGCCCTCGGACATTGCCGCTTCCATCTCAGTGAACTTGATCGGGTCCTGCTCAAGAAATACTTCGAATAGCTTGCGCTCGATCTCGGCGTAATCAACCGGCAGATTATCGCCTTCGTAATAAACCTGTTTTTGCTGGTAGTCGACGACCGTGCTGGGGGTAAAAGGCGACCCCGGATTGGGAAAATCCGTCGAGTTGGCCCGCATGCCAACTTTGTCGAAATAGTGCATCAACGCCTTGCCTGAAACAGGAAAGCGCATGGCACCCATTTCGCAGATAACACTGTTATCCGGATCTTGCGGATCACCCGCCACATAGGAATACAGGCGCCCACCGATGCGGCCACTGGCCTCTACTACCACCGGGTGCAACCCCATGCGCATGGCTTCATAGGCCGCGACCATTCCAGCGACGCCGGCGCCGACGATCAAGACCTGCTTGCCATAGGCCTGGCGGGATACCTGCGCCAACGGCGTGCCTAAACTGTCAGCCGTTTCAAGAAACCGGGCGTAATGAAAAGGAAAGTCCGGAACAAGTGCAGTGACATTCTTGGCAAGCAAGCGCGCTGCGCCTTTACTGCGGGAGGGGATAGCAGACATGGCAATCGTCCTTGGTATGTAATCAGGACGTCCACCTACTGCTTCAATGCGAAGGGCGAATACGACGTATGTGCTGCTCAGCGTAGATAATTGTAGGAAATGGCTCTATATCACTTGGAAATAAAAAGCCAATGCGTAATACAAGCCTTGCTTCAGAAGGCTTCAGGCAATCAGTTCAGAAATTCGTGAAGTGATTATTTGCAAATGCCGATTCAATAATCTTTTTAGTTACAAGACTCTTCATAGTCTCACTTAATAAAAACAGACCGTGATGCCTATGAACACGCCCCCCAACCGTTCGGCTGCTCCGCCATCCACCACACTGAAAATCGAAACCCGCTCCATTGACTACGTGCCGCGTAATGAGCGCCACGGCAAGGTCTGGCATCAGGCACCGTTCTGGTTCACCGGTAACTTCGTACTGACCACCCTGGTCACCGGGTTTACCGGCGCAGCCTTGGGGCTGAGCCTGGTGTATGCGATTCTGGCGATTGTCATTGGCGTGTGCCTGGGCACGTTCGCCATGGCGTTCCACGCCAACCAGGGGCCGCGCATGGGTTTGCCGCAGATGATCCAGTCGCGGGCACAGTTCGGCCTGCGCGGGGCAATCGTGCCCTTTATCGCAGTGGTGTTCGTGTATATCGGCTTTAACGTGTTCAACGTTATCCTGGCGACCGACGCCATCAATACCGTGCTGCCCGGCAACCGCGCACCGTGGTACGCCTTGATGATCCTCCTGGCCGTGGTGATTGCCGTGATCGGCCACGACCTCCTGCACACCGTGCAACGCTGGCTGACCTACGTGATGATCAGTGTGTTCGCGGTCCTCACGGTTGCTGCCGTGATGAACCTGCAGGCCGACATGGCGGTGGCCAACGCCCATTTTTCCTGGCCGGCTTTTCTGATCCAGCTTTCAGCCGCCGCGGGTTACCAGATCAGCTACGCCGTCTACGTCTCGGATTACTCGCGCTACCTGCGCCATGACACGCCGTCGCGCAAAGTCATCGCCTGGACGTACCTGGGCGCCGCCGGCTCGGCGCTGTGGCTGATGTCGCTGGGGGCCTTTCTCGCCTCGGCGCTGCCCTCACCCGACGCCATCGGCAGTGTGCAGGCTGTGGGCAACCAACTGCTTCCGGGGTTTGGCACCTTTACCGTATTGATCGCAGTGCCCGCACTGGTTGGCATCATGGCCGTCAACTGCTACGGCGCCATGCTGACGGGGATCAGCGCGATTGACGGCTTCGTGTCGATCAAACCGGGCATCAAAGGGCGCATCGTGGGAATCAGCCTGGTGGGCGGCGCGATTTTCGCCATCGCCTTGAGTATCCCGCAGAGCTACCTGGAGAGTTTCAATACCTTCGTCTTGCTGATGTTGTATTTCCTCGTGCCCTGGACCGCCGTCAACCTCGCGGACTTCTATGTTGTACGCAAGGGGCAATACGCAATCAGTGACATCTTCAACCCGAACGGTATCTACGGCCGCTGGTCGGGTGCCGGGCTTATTTCCTATTTCCTGGGCCTGGGGGCGATGACACCGTTCATCTCCCTGGGGTTTTACCAAGGGCCCATCGCGACGGCTTTGGACGGGGCCGATATTGCATTCGTGGTCGGCCTGGCAGTTTCTGCAATCGCCTACTGCCTGCTGTCATGTACACGTGACCTGACCGCCGAGCAACGCGCAATTGAAGCCAGCGACCGCCTGTTTGAAGGCGAAGAGTCATGACACCGGTACGCGTTGTCTGTCATCAATTGGAACCGCACCTGGGCGACACCGACTACAACCGTCGTCTGAGTGAAACGGCGATCCGCAGCGCCGCCGCCCTGGGCGCCCATGTGGTGGTGCTGCCCGAACTCATGCAAAGCGGCTACGCGTTCAATGACCTGGCAGAAGCCAGAGCGGTGTCGGAACCGCTCGACGGCCCGACGCTGTGTCTGTGGAAAGCCCTGGCTATCGAGTTGGGCTTGATCGTCGTCGCCGGCTTCTGCGAGCGTCTGAGTGCCGGCCGAGTTGCCAACAGCGCCGCGTTGATTGAGCCCGACGGTAGGCTGACGGTGTATCGCAAGGCGCATCTGTGGGACCGTGAAAAGCTGATCTTCACCGCCGGTGATGCGCCGCCACCGGTGGTCGACACCGCCGTCGGGCGGATCGGCATGATGATCTGCTACGACCTGGAGCTGCCCGAGTGGGTACGCCTGGCCGCGCTGGCGCAAGCCGACTTGCTCTGCACCCCGGTGAACTGGCCGGACGGCCCGCGCCCCGTGGGTGAGCGGCCGGCAGAGATCGTGCGAGTCCAGGCCAATGCGGCGGTCAACCGCATGTTCATCGCGGCGTGCGACCGCCATGGCGAAGAACGTGGCGTCAACTGGGTGGGCGGCTCGGTCATCGTCGACGCCGATGGCTACCCGCTGGCCGGAGCAAGCGCCCACCCGACGGAACAACAATTGGTGGCTGACTTGCCCTTGGCGCAGGCCAGGAACAAGTCAATCAGCGAGCACAACCACGTTCACCGGGATCGTCGGCCTGGGCTGTACTGAGCGTCAGAACTCAATCCGCACGTCGCCCTTCGGCACGCTGCAGCACGACAGGATGTAGCCCTCGGCTTCGTCTTCCTCGGTAATCCCGCCGTTGTGGTCCATCTCGACCTCGCCGCCCAGCTTGAGCACCTTGCATGTGCCGCAAATCCCCATGCCGCAGGCCTTGGGAATCAGCAGGCCGAGCTTGGCCGCAGCGGCGTGGACGGTTTCGCCCGGCGCCACGCGGATGCTCTTGCCCGAGGTGATGAACTCGACCTGATGCAGGTCCGCCAGGTCGATTTCCGGCGCATCGGCGGCTTGTTCGGCCTGTTCCACCGCATCGGCGCGGGCTTCCGCTGGCGTCGCGCCGAAGGACTCTTCGTGATAACGCGTCATGTCGAAACCGGCGGCTTCCAGCAGGCGCTTCACTGCGGTCATGTACGGCGTGGGGCCGCAGCAGAACACTTCGCGCTCCAGGAAGTCCGGCACCATCAATTCGAGCATCTTGTGGTTCAGGTAACCGCGATACCCGGCCCAGGGCTCGCCCAGGCCGTGCTTCTCGCAGATCAGGTGCAGGCTGAAGTTGTCGATCCGCGAGGCCATGTGCTCCAGCTCGCGGTGGTAGATGATGTCTTTGGGCGAGCGCGCGCTGTGGATAAACGTCATGTCGACGTTGGCGTTGGTGTCGTAGAACCAGCGCGCCATGGACATCACCGGGGTAATGCCGACGCCGCCGCTGAGGTACAGCACCTTCGGGCTTGGGAAGTCGATGGCATTGAACAGCCCGACCGGCCCGTGGACCGCCAGCTCCTGGCCCTCGTGCAGGGTGTCGTGCAGCCAGTTGGAGACCTTGCCGCCCGGCACGCGCTTGATCGTCACCGAGAAGCTGTAAGGCACCGACGGCGAGCTGGAGATGGTGTAGGAACGCATGATCGGCTGGCCGTCGATTTCCAGCTCCAGGGTGACGAACTGCCCCGGCTTGAAAAAGAACAGGATCGGCTGGTCGGCCATGAAGCAGAAGGTGCGAACGTCCCAGGTTTCCTGGATGACTTTGACGCAACGGACAATGTGCCGACCATTGGCCCAGGTCTGGGTGGTTACCGGATTCAGGAAGTTGCTGGACATGCTGTTCTCCACCGCCGAGGCTCGGCCTTATGGTGGCGATTCTGCGTAACGCGAGAACCACCCATTTACCTATCTGCGACATTCACATACTTATCGCGACCAGCCCCCAACGACAGGGGGTTGCGCGTCGGGAACAGATTGGGCCATGTCGCCCATGGATAAGGTTCACCGCAACGGCGGCCGCACACTCGCTGCCAACAACGACACTTTCTTTACGCCTTGCACTGCACTAACCGTAGCCACTTTCGCCGGCCACACAGAATGGCCATGAGGACACACACGATGGACGTCACCGCAACCTTAAGCTTGGGCGATCCGCTGGAACCCGCACGCAAGGCCACCGCGCAGATGCTGCAAGAGCGCGAACGCACGTTCTCGCTGCCACAGCCGTTCTACTCTGATGAGCGGTTGTTTGATATCGATATGCAGGAGATCTTCCAGAAAGAATGGTTGATCGCCGGCATGACCTGCGAGATCCCCACCAAGGGCAACTTCCTGACCCTGCAAGTGGGCAAGAACCCGATCATCGTGATCCGTGGCGCCGATGGCGTGGTGCATGCGTTCCACAACGTCTGCCGCCACCGCGGTTCGCGCTTGTGTACCAGCGACAAAGGCAAGGTCGCCAAGCTGGTCTGCCCGTATCACCAGTGGACCTACGAACTGGACGGCCGCCTGCTGTTCGCCGGCACCGAGATGGGCGCCGACTTCGACATGAAGCAGTACGGCCTCAAGCCGATCAACGTGAAGACCGCCGGCGGCTACATCTTCATCAGCCTGGCGCAGAACCCGCCGGCCATCGATGACTTCCTGTCGACCCTGAACCACTACATGGAACCCTACGACATGGAAAACACCAAGGTGGCGGTGCAAACCACCTTGATGGAAAAGGCCAACTGGAAACTGGTGCTGGAAAACAACCGCGAGTGCTACCACTGCAACGCCTCGCACCCCGAGCTGTTGAAAACCCTGCTCGAGTGGGACGACGTCACCGACCCGCGCGCCGACCAGGCCTTCAAGGACCACGTGGCCGCCAGCGCCGCGGCCTGGGAAGCCGAAAAAATCCCTTACGCCCACGCCAGCTTCGGCCTGCGCAACCGCATCGTGCGTATGCCGCTGCTCAAGGGCACCGTGTCGATGACCCTGGACGGCAAACAGGGCTGCAAGAAGTTGATGGGCCGCATCAAGAACCCGGACCTGGGCTCGATGCGTATCCTGCACCTGCCACACTCGTGGAACCACTGCATGGGCGACCACGTGATCGTGTTCACCGTGTGGCCGATCAGCGCCCAGGAAACCATGGTCACCACCAAGTGGCTGGTCCACAAGGACGCGGTCGAAGGCGTGGACTACGACGTGGAGCGCATGCGCCAGGTATGGGACGCCACCAACGACCAGGACCGTCGCCTGGCCGAAGAAAACCAGCGCGGGATCAACTCCACCGCCTACCAGCCGGGCCCCTACTCCAAGACCTATGAGTTCGGCGTGGTGAACTTCATCGACTGGTACAGCGAACGCATGCTGAGCAACCTCGGCGCGGCGCCGGCACCCTACCTCAAAGGCGTGGCCGCCCAGTAACCATCCCTGTGGGAGCGGGCTTGCTCGCTCCTACATTGGGTTGCGCACTGATCAAAATTTGTTCAAGCACACTGAAGCCCTCTCGCCGTCTGCCCTCCAGCCTTTGCCCAACAACTTATCCACAGAGCCACCCACAGCAATTGTGCGCAAGTGCGCCTGCCCGCCGAAATTAAATCAAGAAAATCCGTGACTTATTCGACTTGGCCGTTTTAAGGCGCCACTGATCAATTTTTGAACAACTCCGTATAAGCCATATGAACCGTGCCCTGTAGCGGTACGCGAACACCTTATCCACAGAAGCACCAACAGACTTTGGGGGCAACTTTGACGCGGCTGTGGAAAACCCCTTCAAACCTTCATAAACCGGGCTGTCCACGCGTTTCAGCGGGCAAATGCGCGCAATTGATCAAATTTCGATCAACCTAGCGTAAGCCTTTATTTATAAGGGCTGCAGCGGTAAGCGAACATCTTATCCACAGAAGCGCCAACAGACTTTGGGGGAAACTCGGCGCGGGGTAATCGCTGTGATCACACAGAAACCCAAGGAAAAACCGATGGTTAGCCTGGTCGTTTTTTGTACGGAGGGCTGCAGGGCTTGATTTACAGGGGGTGTGGACAACCGCGAACAGGTTATCCACAGACGGGTCAACAGGGATTGTGGGTAAGCCATTCTCCCCGTTGCGGCTCAGCGAACCACGCCTTCCTCAAGCAACAACTTGAGAATCGCTTCAGCACCCGCTTCAGGGCTGAGGCCCTTGAGTACCTGCCCGCCGCCGCCACTGGCCTTGGCCGTGGCCGCCTTCATCCGGTCCGCACCGCTCTTGGCCTTGATCACCTTGAGCCGCTTGGGTCGTGGCTTGGCCGGTTGCAGCACGGCGCCTGTGAATAACTCGTCCGCTTCAACCTCGACCTCGTGGGCCGCCAGTTCGCCGCGTTGCGCCGGGCCATAGGCGCTCTGCCGAGGCTTGGGCGCAGCGTTATCCACCGTGGCCAGAAACGGCAGGCGCACCTTCAAGCGCCGCCGCTGCCCACGGGGCAAGGCTTGCAGCACCAGGGCCACGCCGCTCTCGATGGACTCCACCTGCGCCAGCCCGACAATCAGCGGCCAGCCGAGGTGTTCGGCGAGCAGGAACGGCAACATCCCCGAACCTTCGCCGGTTTCGGCCTGGCTACCGGTGAGCACCACCTGGGCACCGGCGTCGCGCAGATACTCACTGAGCACCGGCAAGGCATCGGCGCCAGGCGGTTGTTCGAGCACATGCAACTGCGCCAGCCCCATGCCCAGGTAGCTGCGTAGCGTGGGTTCGGCGATGTCGCCGGCATGCAGCACCTGCAACTTATCCCCAGCCATTTGCAGGCCCAACTCGACCGCGCGCGCATCCTGCTCGGCGCGGCGCGGGCGCCCGGAGGTGGGGTGGGCGCCGATGGAGACCAGACTGATTACCTGCGTGTTCATGCCCTTATCCTTTGCTTAAGCCGCATCGCGCTTGGCGCCGTGGCGGTAGGCCTCGACCGCGGCGATCAAGGCTTGCAGAATCGCGGCGCTGTCGCCGATCACCGAGAGGTCGGCACGCTTGATCATGTCGCAGCCGGGGTCGAGGTTGATCGCCACCACCTTGTCGCAGGCGCCGATGCCTTGCAGGTGCTGGATCGCCCCGGAGATACCGACGGCCACATACACCCGCGCCGTGACCCAGGTGCCGCTGGCGCCGACCTGGCGATCGCGGGCCATGAAGCCATCGTCCACCGCGACGCGCGAGGCGCCTTCGGTAGCGCCCAGGGCGGCGGCGGTCTGGTGGAACAGCGCCCAGTCCTTCACGCCGTTGCCGCCGGAGAAAATAAACTCGGCTTCAGCCATCGGAATCGCCGCCGGGTCCACCGCCACCGCGCCGAGGTCTTCGATACGCGGCAGGCTGCGCGCCAGGGCTGTGGATAACTCCACGGGCAGCACTTCATGCCGAGTGTCGCTGACCGGATCGGCGCATTCGGCAGCCGCCAGGATCAGGCGCGGCAACGGCCGGGCCACGTCTTGCTGACCCGCACCTGCACGGCCGATGCACTGCTCGCCCTGGATCTGCCAGACCCGCGTGGCCGGGCGCTCGTTGAGGCTGGCGGCAAAACGCCGACCGAGTTCGCCGCCACCGCTGCGGCTGTCCGGCAGCAACCAATGGCGCGGGCTGAACTGGTTATCCACAGCCCGCAGGCCCTGCACGCGCTGCTCCGGTGAATAACCGTCGAAGGCATGACCTTCGAGCACCAGCAGGCGGTCGACGCCGGCCGTGGCAAATGCGTTTTCCTTGTGTTCGCCAAACACCACGGCCAGCACCGCACCGTCGCTGCCGGCGAGTTGCCGGGCCAGGCCGAGCAGGTCACGGTCGTGGCTGCTCAGGCGGCCGCCGACCATGTCCGGCACCACGTTGATGTAGAACGCGGGCGCCGCCACCTGATGCAGCGGCAACTGCACCGCCACCGCCGCCGTGCGCTTGGCCGCCCCGCCCTGCTGGGCACCGCTGCGGTCGATGCGCTTGATGCCGTTGGGGCCGATAAAACCGACACCATGGACGTTCTTGCGGATGACGCCGTTGGGCCCCATCCAACTGTGTTGCACCGGCTGCATCGCCGCATGCAGCGGGTGCAGGCGGTTACGGGCGATCCATTCGGCGCGTGGGTCGCGGCGGATAATGTCGCTCATCAGTGTACCTCCGCGGGTTCACGCGTGATCGGGGCTTTGGCCGGCGCCGGCTCGTCGAGCAAGGCATCGGCCACCAACTCGGCGATGTCCTTGATCAGTGGGCGCGGTTCGACCACGCCTTCGAGCATCGCGGTGCATTGCGGGCAGCCCACGGCCACCAGCTCGGCGCCGGTTGTGCGGATGTCGTCCATCCGCATATCGGGGATGCGTTGCTTGCCCGGAATGTCGGTGATCGGTGCGCCGCCACCGCCACCGCAGCAGCGTGAGCGGTAGCCCGAGCGTTGCATCTCCTTGACCTCGATCCCCAACGCGCGCAGCACCTGGCGCGGCGCCTCGTATTCGCCGTTGTAGCGGCCCAGGTAGCACGGGTCGTGATAGGTCACGCTGCTGCCTTTGTGCTGGCCCAGGTTCAGCGCGCCGTCGCCGATCAGCTCGGCCATGAAGGTGCTGTGGTGCTGTACGACATAGTCACCGTTGAAGGCGCCGTATTCGTTTTTCAGCACATGGAAACTGTGCGGGTCGCAGGTGACGATGCGCGTGAAGTTGTACTTGGCCAAGGTCTGGATATTGCGCGTGGCCAGCAGTTGGAAGGTCGCTTCATCGCCCAAACGGCGGGCGACGTCGCCGCTGTCGCGCTCTTCCAGGCCGAGCACGGCAAAGTCGACCTTGGCCGCTTTCAGCACTTTGACGAAGGCGCGCAGGGTGCGCTGGTTGCGCATGTCGAAGGCACCGTCGCCGACCCAGAACAGCACCTCGCAGCGACCTTTTTCGCTGAGCAACGGCAGGTTCAGATCCGCCGCCCAGTTCAGCCGGCCGCCCGGTGCGAAGCCGCCGGGGTTGTCGGTGGCGATCAGGTTTTCGAGGACTTCGGCGCCCTTGTTCGGCGTGGCGCCTTTTTCCAGGGTGAGGTGGCGGCGCATGTCGACGATGGCGTCCACGTGCTCGATCATCATCGGGCACTCTTCCACACAGGCGCGGCAGGTGGTGCAGGACCACAACGTGTCGGCGTCCACCAGGCCGTTGACGATCGGTTGGTGCGGGTTGCCGCGGTGTTCACCGATCGGTTTTCCAGGATAAGCGCTGCCGGCGAACTTGGCATCGGTGCCGCCGGCCAGGCCGACCACCATGTCCTGAATCAGCTTTTTCGGGTTCAGCGGCTGGCCGGCGGCGAACGCCGGGCACGCCGCTTCGCATTTGCCGCACTGCACGCAGGCGTCGAAGCCGAGCAGTTGGTTCCAGGTGAAGTCCTTGGGTTTTTCCACGCCCAGGGGCGCGCTTTTATCGTTCAGGTCCAACGGTTTCAAACCGGTGGAACGGCCCCCGCCGAAGCGCTCGGCGCGGCGGTGCCAGGCCAGGTGCAAGGCACCGGCGAAGGCGTGCTTCATCGGCCCGCCCCAGGTCATGCCGAAGAACATTTCCGACACGCCCCACAGCACACCCACGCTCAACAACGCGGCCAGCAACCAGCCGCCGAAGTCGGCGGGCAGCACCCCGGCCACCGGCAGCGTCACCAGGAAGAAGCTCACAGAAAACGCCATCAGGCTTTTCGGCAGGCGCATCCACGGGCCTTTCGACAGGCGCGACGGCGGATTGCGCCGGCGCAGATAGACAAACGTGGCGCCGACAAACATCAGTAGCGACGCCAGCAGCAAGGCAACGCCGAGGATGCGGTTATGCAGGCCGAAACCATGCACCAGGACCGCCAGCAGCGCCGACAGCACAAAACCCAGCGCCGTAGCGACGTGGGTGTTGGCGATGTATTTGTCGCGGGCGACCACGTGGTGCAGGTCGACCATGTAGCGCTTGGGCATGGCCAGCAGGCCTTTGATCAAGTCGACCTTCGACGCCCGCCCACGGCGCCACATGGCTGCCCGCCGCAGTGCGCCCAGAACAGCAAGGCCCAGCGCCGCGAACAGCAGAATCGGAAGAAGAGTATTCAACATGGTGAAGCTCCCACAGACCACACGGATCTACTGTGAAACCGGGCCTGAATGTGGGAGGGAGCTTGCTCCCGATGGCGGACTGTCAGTTGATACAGCTGCAGCTGACCCACCGCTATCGGGAGCAAGCCCCCTCCCACATTTTCAGACCGAGTACACATTGGTTCGGTGTCGGGTCAGAAATCCTTGCACAAGCGCAGGGCGTCATAGATCGCGGCGTGGGTATTGCGCTGCGCCACACAGTCACCGATGCGGAACAGCAAGTAGCCCTCGCCCGCTTCGCTCAGGCACGGTTGCGGCTTGATCGCGAACAGCGCTTCGATGTCCATCTGCCCCTTGTTGCGCGAGCCGGGCTTGAGGGCGTAGTAGATCTCCTCATCGGGACGCACGCCGTTTTCCACCACCACCTGATCGACCACCCGCTCCTCTTTGGCGCCGGTGTATTCGTTCTCCAGCACCGCCACCAGCTTGTCGCCTTCGCGGTAGACCTTTTCCAGCATCATGTCGCCGGTCATGATCACTTCCTTGGGGTACATGCTGCGGTAGTAGGTCGGGAACGACGTACCGCCGATGGCCACGCCGGGCTTGATGTCGTCGGTGACGATCTCGACCTGGCTGCCCTTGTCCGCGAGGAAATCGGCCACCGACATGCCGGTGAATTCGCAGATGGTGTCGTAGACCAGCACGTTCTTGCCCGGCGCGACTTTGCCGTCGAGCACGTCCCAACTGCTGACCACCAGGCCTTCGGCCGCGCCCCAGTGTTCGTTCTGCTCCAGGAACGGATGCCCGCCCACCGCCAGCACCACCACATCCGGGCGCAGGTCGAGGATGGCCGCCGCGTCCGCCGCCACGCCCAGGCGCAGGTCGACGTTCAACCGCGCCAGTTCCAGCTGGAACCAACGGGTGATCCCGGCGATCTGGTCGCGCTGCGGGGCTTTGGAGGCGGTAGTGATTTGCCCGCCGATAAAGGCTTTTTTCTCGAACAGGGTCACGTCGTGGCCACGCTCGGCGGCGACGCGCGCAGCCTCCATCCCCGCTGGCCCGGCGCCGACCACCACCACCTTGCGCTTGGGCCCGGTGGATTTGTCGATGATGTGCGGCACGCCCATGTATTCACGGGAGGTCGCGGCGTTCTGGATGCACAGCACATCCAGGCCCTGGTACTGACGGTCGATGCAATAGTTGGCGCCGACGCACTGTTTGATCTGGTCGATCTGGCCCATCTTGATCTTGGCGATCAGGTGCGGGTCGGCGATGTGGGCGCGGGTCATGCCGACCATGTCCACATAGCCGCCTTCGAGGATGCGCGTGGCCTGGTTCGGGTCCTTGATGTTCTGCGCATGCAGCACCGGGGCCTTGACCACTTCCTTGATCCCGGCCGCCAGATGCAGGAACGGCTCCGGTGGATAACTCATGTTCGGGATGACGTTGGCCAGGGTGTTGTGGGTATCGCAACCCGAGCCGACCACACCGATAAAATCGAGCATGCCGGTGTCGTCGTAATACTTGGCGATCTGCTTCATGTCCTCGTGGGACAAGCCGTCCGGGTGGAACTCATCGCCGCACAGGCGGATGCCGACGCAGAAATCCGGGCCGACTTCAGCCCGCACCGCCTTGAGCACTTCCAGGCCGAAACGCATGCGGTTTTCAAAGCTGCCGCCCCATTCGTCGGTGCGCTTGTTGACCCGCGGGCTCCAGAACTGGTCGATCATGTGCTGATGCACCGCCGACAGCTCCACGCCATCCAGGCCACCGGCTTTCGCCCGCGCTGCCGCGCTGGCGTAGTTACCGATCACGCGCCAGATCTCTTCCGGCTCGATGGTCTTGCAGGTCGCACGGTGTACCGGCTCGCGGATGCCCGAGGGCGACAGCAGGGTCGGCCAATGCTCGCCGTCCCAGCGCGAGCGGCGGCCCATGTGGGTAATCTGGATCATGATCTTGGCGCCATGCTTGTGCATGGCATCGGCCAGGTTCTGGAAGTGCGGGATGATCCGGTCGTCGGCCAGGTTCACCGATTTCCACCAGCCCTGGGGGCTGTCGATGGCCACGCTGGAAGACCCGCCGCAGATGGCCAGGCCGATCCCGCCCTTGGCTTTCTCTTCGTAGTACTTCACATAGCGGTCGGTGGTCATGCCGCCGTCGGTGGCATACACCTCGGCGTGGGCGGTACTGAGCACGCGGTTGCGGATGGTCAGTTTGCCGATCTGGATCGGCGCGAACATTGCTTCGAAAGCCATGGCAGGGTTCCTCGACTTACAACGGCTTGACGGTGAACAGGCCGTCGTCATGGCCCTCTTCGGAGCCGCCGTAGACTTGTTCGGCCACGGTGCGAATAGTGCTGCCGCGCGCTTGCAGGATCTGGTCCATGGCCCCGGCAAACCAGCCGGTGAACATGTAGTCGACCTTGCGCCCGACCTTGCCGTACACGTAGACGAACGCCGAGTGTTCGAGCTTGACGCTGGCGGTGCCTTTGTCGAGGTCGATGTCCTGGATCTTGAACAGGCCCCAGCCGCGTTGCGACAGGCGCTTCATGTAGTGCTCGAACACCGCCACGCCTTCAAGGCCATGGCATTCGGCTTCTTTTTCACACCAGTGCCAGGCGGATTTGTAGCCGGCCTTGTAGAGGATCGCGGCGTAGGCCTCGGCACCGAGTACCTCTTCGATGCCCATGTGATTGTTGACGAAGAAATGACGCGGTACGTACAGCATCGGCAGGGCGTCGGAGGTCCAGACACCGGTTTCGCTGTCGACTTCGATAGGCAATTGCGGGGCGATCTTGGCCATGGAAACTTAACTCCAGAAAATTCGTGATGGTGTTGCCCGTGGGTGTTTGGCTTATTCGCCCCACACGTCCTTCAAGACGTTGACCCAGTTCTCGCCCATGATCTTGCGCACCACGCGTTCGCTGTGGCCGCGCTTGAGCAGGGTCTCGGTGAGGTTGGGGAACTCGCCCACGGTGCGGATGCCCAGCGGGTTGATGATCTTGCCGAAGCTGGTCAGGCGGCGGGCGTAGCCCTTGTCATGGGTCAGCATTTCGAAGAAATCCTGGCCATGACCCTGGGTGAAGTCGGTGCCGATGCCGATGGCGTCTTCGCCGACGATGTTCATGGTGTACTCGATGGCTTCGGCGTAGTCGTCGATGGTCGAATCGATACCCTTGGCCAGGAACGGCGCGAACATGGTCACGCCGACAAAGCCGCCGTGGTCGGCGATGAACTTCAGCTCTTCATCGGACTTGTTGCGCGGGTGTTCCTTGAGCCCGGAGGGCAGGCAGTGGGAGTAGCACACCGGTTTTTTCGATTCGAGGATGACTTCTTCGCTGGTCTTGGAGCCGACGTGGGACAGGTCGCACATGATGCCGACGCGGTTCATCTCGCCGACGATCTCGCGACCGAAGCCCGACAGCCCGCCGTCGCGTTCGTAGCAACCGGTGCCGACCAGGTTCTGGGTGTTGTAGCACATCTGCACCACACCGACGCCGAGCTGCTTGAAGATCTCGACGTAGCCGAGCTGGTCTTCAAACGCGTGGGCGTTCTGGAAGCCGAAGATGATGCCGGTCTTGCCCTGTTCCTTGGCCTTGCGGATGTCGGCGGTGGTTTTCACCGGGATCACCAGGTCGCTGTTCTCGCGGATCAGGGTCTGGCTGGCGACGATGTTATTGATCGTCGCCTGGAACCCTTCCCACACCGACACGGTGCAGTTGGCGGCGGTCAGGCCACCTTTGCGCATGTCCTCGAACAGCTCGCGGTTCCACTTGGCAATGATCAGCCCGTCGATAACGATGCTGTCGGCGTGTAATTGCGCTGGGCTCATCAGGCGTCCCCTTATTGGCGATTCGTGCGCCGAATCGTCTGCCGGCGCTTTGGGGCCAGCATATGCCGAGGGGCCGAGCGGACCGGGTGCAAAAACGACAGGGGAATTGCCGAAAGCGTCAATCCGCGACGAAGGTCGCTAAGACAGGTCTGTCTGGCGGCTGTTCTTTGTCTTACGCTTGGGCCAGAATTCCCGCATCAACCGATATGAGACGGCGCAATGAAATCGATTTTCCTGGCTTTGGCACTCATCGCAACCGGCGTCCACGCGGCCGAAGACACCGACAGCACGCCGTGCGACGGCATCGAAAACGACAAGCAAACCCTGAAATGCGCCACCTACAACAAAACCACCGCCGAGCAATTGCTCAAGGATAACTATCAAGGGTTGCTGGAGCGCATGGGTTCGACCTATGGCAGCAACAAGTCACAGCTGGCAGACATTACCGCTCGTCTGAAGGATGCCCAGCAGAAGTGGGAAAAATTACGTGACGCCGATTGCGCGGTGGACACCTTCCCGGCGGCGACCGGCACCAAGCCCTATGCGATCGAACTGAACGATTGCCTGGCGCGGATGAGTGATGAGCGGTCGGAGTTTTTGGAGTCGATCGGCCAGGAGTGAAGCATCCCCGCGCATTGAACGCAGGAACGCTTCACAGGCGTCAGGCCATGAAGGGCGACTTGAACGGGCTTTTCGTCAATGGACGGCTGGGCGCATAGCTGTAGCCCAGCGCGGCGATATCCATCACTTCACTGATCCGGCGGGTCCAGGGATTAATCACATCATCATAGTTGTGGCCCGGCGGACCGTCCTGCATGGGGCAATAGTGCGGGGCCAGGTCCGGCTCATCCAGGCGCTTCTGCGCCCGCCAGTCCGCCCAGATCTTGTCGATGAAACAGTGATGCAGGAAGAACACCGGGTCATCCGGTGAGGTCATGGGCAACATATTGCCGCCAATCCACAAATGCACACGGTTATGCAGCTGCGAACCGGAGGTTTTGACAGCAGGATCGCCGCGCTGGGTGATCCAGCCTTCCAGGCGGTTTCTGAAACCGCGGATGAAAGGGCTCGAGTTGTAATTGGGTTCGTCATACAGGCTTTCGTTCATCGCCACTCGCAGGTCGTCCTCGGTTGGCAGTGAGCTGATCACTTGCCCGAACTGGCGTTTGAGGCCTGGCCCGGGCAAACCCTCCTCGTCATAGGGCGGCACGGGCCAGTTCCCGTATTTGTGGGCAAAGACCCCATCCTGCACGCGAAACTGATCGGCTTGGTCGCCATCACCTCCCAGGAAACCCTGGCGCCAGACCGGCGATTGTTCAGGGGCGGCCGCATCCTGCGTCCAGTCCCAATAAGGCAACGTCACGCCGACGTTGATCGCTTGTAGATCCGCCTCGAACTGCATCAACATTTCACGGTGCCACGGCAGAAATGCCGGCCCCCGGTGAGCACCGTTACGGTAGTTGGGATCTTGGGGTTCGTTCGGGTAGACCGTGGCCTTCATGACGGCGTGATGCCAATGAACATACTTGTCGTAGACACCGGAACGCTTCATCGCCAATAACGTGTTGATAAACTCCAGTTGTTCCGTTGCGGTCAGTGCGCGAATTTCCTTGCGAATATTCATTGCATAACTCCCTTGTCGGAATAGCCATGGAACAGGCCGGAACCCTCGGCAGGCTCCTTCAGGGAATCTATGAGACCGGGCACGCAGCGGTCTACTGTCAAAAATAACAGGTCGAGCACGTTCCCGACGGGTGGACGGCGGCCGTCTCAGCCCTCGACCCTGATACTATTGCGGCCTCTCTTTTTTGCCCCAAGGCGACCCAATGACTCTCTGCGGCATCGAAATCAAAGGCAGCGAAGCCATCATCGCCGTTGCCTCCCTGAACAATCAGACGCTGACCCACGTCGCCCTGGCCACCAAGAAAATCGCCCTCGAAGACGACGATGAAGCGGCCAACGTCAAAGCCTTCGCCACCCAGGTGAAGGCGTTCGTGCAGGACAACGCCATCGAACGCATCGCCATCAAAAAGCGCAGCAAAAAAGGCGAATTCGCCGGCGGCCCGACCACGTTCAAGATTGAAGGGGTGTTTCAACTGCTGGAGGGGGTTGAAGTGACGCTGCTGTCGCCGCAGACCATCAATGCGCAGAACAAGAAGCACAATTTCGATCTGCCGGCGACGCTGAACAAGTACCAGCATGAAGCCTTCAAGGCGGCGTGTTCGGCCCTGATAAAGCAATAAGCACACCGACAATTTACTGTGGGAGGGGGCTTGCCCCCGATGGTGGTGTGTCAGCCACTCAGGTGCCGCTGATCCACCGTCATCGGGGGCAAGCCCCCTCCCACATTTGATCTTTGTCGCTTACAGGAGAAGGGGTGTAGTACCAGCATGAAGCCTTCAAGGCAGCGTGTTCGGCCCTGATAAAGCAATAGGCACACCGACAATTTACTGTGGGAGGGGGCTTGCCCCCGATGGCGGTGTGTCAGCCACTCAGGTGCCGCTGATCCACCGTCATCGGGGGCAAGCCCCCTCCCACATTTGATCTTTGTCGCTTACAGGTGAAGGGGTGTAGTACCAGCATGAAGCCTTCAAGGCGGCGTGTTCGGCCCTGATAAAGCAATAGGCACACCGACAATTCACTGTGGGAGGGGGCTTGCCCCCTCCCACATTTGATCTTGGTCGCTTACAGGTGAAGGGGTGTAGTACCAGCATGAAGCCTTCAAGGCGGCGTGTTCGGCCCTGATAAAGCAATAGGCACACCGGCAATTTACTGTGGGAGGGGGCTTGCCCCCGATGGCGGTGTGTCAGCCACTCAGATGCCGCTGATCCACCGTCATCGGGGGCAAGCCCCCTCCCACATTTGATCTTTGTCGCTTACAGGTGAAGGGGTGTAGTACCAGCAGGAAGCCTTCAAGGCGGCGTGTTCGGCCCTGATAAAGCAATAAGCACACCGACAATTCACTGTGGGAGGGGGCTTGCCCCCGATGGCGGTGTGTCAGCCACTCAGGTGCCGCTGATCCACCGTCATCGGGGGCAAGCCCCCTCCCACATTGGCTTTGTGGTGTGTTTAGCCGGGTGTACGGTGCTTGTGCAGCAGCCAGTCGCCGAAGGACTTGTCTTCCAGGGCATAACCGCCGCGGCTGGACTTCCATACCAGTTCCTTGTCACGCAGGGCATCGATACACGCCTGGATGGTCTGAGTGCCGGGCACCACGTCGCTGCCCATCTCCTCCAGCACCTTGCTGACCGCAGTGAGGGTGCTGTCGGTGAACGGGGCGAAGGGTTGATTGTGTTGCGAACGCTCCACCATCACTTGCAGCACGGCACGTTGCGCAAGGGTGAGGGCGTTCCAGGCGCTTTCGAATTCGTTCCAGACGCCAGCCCGCAGCACTTCCGCGCGGCTGTGCAGCAACTGGCCCAGGTTGCTTGCCTCGCCCAACTCCAGGGCCACTTCACCGATGATGGTGCGCAGCATCTCGGGGCGCCGGCCTACCAACTCAAATGCTTCGTCGATATCCGCCGCGTTGAATTGGTTGGTCTTGGCCAGGTGCGCGTTGAGATGCGCGGTGTAAGCCTGAGTGAACGCCTTACCCAGCAACGGAAACGGCGTGATGCTGGAGCCGAAAAACGGCTGGCTTTTGCCCAGCACCAAATGAGCGAGCTTGTCGCGGTTGGAGCCGGTGAACACCAGGTGTAAGCCACTGCCCTCGCCTTCGCGGCCCTGGTTGAGCTGGTCGCGTGCGGCCTTGAGGGCGAACATGGCGTTGATGCCCGCTTCGGTGGTGAGCGCGTGCTGGGCTTCATCAATCACCAGCACCACGGTTTTCTCGGCGGCGCGGTGAAGTAATTCCAGTGCTTGCGTAAGGGTCGCGCCCACGGGCAGTTGAGGCTTGGTGAAGTCCCAGGACAAGGTGCGCAGGAAGCTGAGTTTTTCGATGCCGATGTTCTTCGCCAGTTTGCGGATGCCCTTTTCGAAAGGCACCAACGCACCGGCAATGGCGCTGGAAATCAGCTCGGCGGGATCTTTCTCCTTGTCGGCCCACAGGTCCACATACACCGTCAGCCAACCCCGAGCCTGGCACTCGGGGAGAAGGTCTTCGCGCAGAAAAGTACTTTTGCCGGTACGACGCGGCGCCGCGAGAAACAGGCCAGAGGTGAAATCCTGGATACCCACGCCCACCAGGCCATCGGCAATACTGCTTGCCAGGGTGGGGCGGCGGAACACAAAACCGCTGGGCTTGGACATGCTTTTATACTCAATTATTGAACTAACTATAAATTATAGTCGTGAGTATAATTGACTATAATCGCCGATCAAACCACCTCCCGTCGCCGATCCTCCCGCGGACACTTGGCAAATCGCGCCCGATAGCTGCGGGTGAAATACGACGGCGACTCAAAGCCGCAGGCAAGGCTCACCTCCAGCACGCTCATGTCGCTCTGGCGCAACAACTGCCGCGCTTTTTCCAGGCGCAGGCCGAGGTAGAAGTTGCTCGGCGTGTCGTTCAGATGCAGGCGAAACAGCCGCTCCAGCTGGCGCCGCGTGACTTTGATCGCCTCGGCCAGGGCCAGGGTGCTCAGCGGCGGTTCGGTGTGTTGTTCCATCTCGCCGATCACCTGCACCAACTTCTTGTTGTTGATGCCGTAGCGCGTGGCGATCTGCATGCGCTGGTGGTCTTTGCGCGGGCGGATGCGCCCGAGCACGAATTGCTCGGAGACCTGGATCGCCAGGTCGGGGCCATGGGCCTGGGCGATCAGGTCGAGCATCAGGTCGATGGAAGCGGTACCGCCGGCGCAGGTAATGCGGCGGCGGTCGATCTCGAACAGTTCCTGGGTCACGCTCAGGTGCGGATAGGCTTCCTTGAAGGCGTCGATGGCTTCCCAGTGCAGGGTCAGGCGGTGGCCGTCGAGCAGCCCGGCCTCGGCCAGGATGCAGGCGCCGGTGTCGATGGCGCCGAGGGTCACACCGTCATGGTCGAGGCGGCGCAGCCAATGTTCGAGGGCCGGGGTGGCGAATTCAAGCGGTTCGAAACCGGCGACCACCATCAGCGTCGCGCCTTTTTTCAGCGGCTCCAGCGCCGCGTCGGCGTTGACCGACATGCCATTGCTCGCCAGCACCGCGCCGCCGTCGGCGCTCAACACATGCCAGCGGTACAACTCGCCACGAAAGCGGTTGGCCACGCGCAGCGGTTCGAGCGCGGAGATAAAGCCGATGGCCGAGAACCCTGGCATCAGCAGAAAGTAGAAATCCTGGGACATGGTGCGCTCTCGTAGGACCGGCAGCGTGGTCACTGTGATACGCCAGTTCAACGGCCCATTCAAGAGCACAGGTCGCTGCAGTGCAAGAGCGGGTCGCCGCCGTGCGTTTTGTCGCCCCTCAAGCTGCGTAACGTGACCCCACGGCGCACAAAGACGCCGGCCCCCACAATAACGACCTGCCGAGGGAACCACCATGAACCGACTGATCAGCCGCTGCGTGCTCGCCTTCAGCGCCAGCGCCATCTTGAGTACCAGCGTCTTCGCGGCCGACGCGCCATCCTGCCAGAACGTGCGTATGGGCGTGGTGAACTGGACCGACGTGATCGCCACCAGCGCCATGACCCAAGTGTTGCTCGATGGCCTCGGCTACAAGACCAAACAGACCAGCGCGTCCCAGCAAATCATCTTCGCCGGCATCCGCGACCAGCGCCTGGACTTGTTCCTCGGCTACTGGAACCCGCTGATGACCCAGACCATCGCCCCGTTCGTCGACGCCAAGCAGGTCAAGGTCCTCGATAAACCGAGCCTGGAAGACGCGCGCGCGACCCTGGCGGTGCCGACTTATCTGGCCGACAAAGGCCTGAAAACCTTCGCCGACATCGCCAGGTTCGAGAAAGAACTGGGCGGCAAGCTCTACGGCATCGAGCCGGGCTCGGGCGCCAACACCCAGATCAAGGCGATGATCGCCAAGAACCAGTTCGGCCTGGGCAAATTCCAGCTGGTGGAGTCCAGCGAAGCGGGCATGCTCGCCGCCGTCGACCGCGCGGTGCGTCGCAAGGAAGCCGTGGTGTTCTTCGGCTGGGCGCCGCACCCGATGAACGTCAACATCGCGATGACCTACCTCACCGGCAGCGAAGACGCCCTGGGCCCGAACGAAGGCATGGCCACCGTGTGGAGCGTCACCTCGCCGACCTACGCCGAGCAGTGCCCCAACGTCCACAAGCTGCTGACCAACCTGACCTTCACCGCCGCCGACGAGAGCCGAATGATGCAGCCGTTGCTGGAACACAAGGACGCCTTCGAGTCCGCCAAGCAGTGGCTCAAGGATCACCCGCAAGACCAGGCGCGCTGGCTCGAAGGCGTTACCACCTTCGACGGAAAACCCGCCGCCGCCAACCTGCAACTGACCAGCAAATAACGGTATTCGACGCACCGTTTCGCGGTCGTGCCTGACCGCGAACGGCCTCGCTACGCCTTGAAATCACGCCTGTAAGGAACCTGCCCCATGAACCACGACGTCATCATCACCTGCGCACTCACCGGTGCTGGCGACACGAGCGCCAGAAGCCCCCATGTACCGGTCACCCCCAAACAAATCGCCGCCGCCGCCGTGGAAGCCGCCAAGGCCGGCGCCACTGTCGTTCACTGCCATGTGCGCAACCCCGAGACCGGCAAGTTCAGCCGCGACGTCGCCTTGTACCGCGAAGTGATGGAGCGTATCCGTGAGGCCGACATCGACATCATCGTCAACCTCACCGCCGGCATGGGCGGCGACCTGGATATCGGCGGCGGCGAGACGCCCATGGCATTCGGCCCCAACACCGACCTGGTCGGCCCGCTGACGCGCCTGGCCCATGTGGAAGCGCTGTTGCCGGAAATCTGCACGCTCGACTGCGGCACGCTGAACTTCGGCGATGGCGACACCATTTACGTGTCCACCCCGGCGCAACTGCGGGCCGGCGCCAAACGCATCCAGGCACTGGGCGTAAAAGCCGAGCTGGAAATCTTCGACACCGGCCACCTGTGGTTCGCCAAGCAGATGATCAAGGAAGGCCTGCTCGACGACCCGCTGTTCCAACTGTGCCTGGGCATCCCGTGGGGCGCGCCGGCCGACACCACCACCATGAAAGCCATGGTCGACAACCTGCCCGCCGACGCAGTGTGGGCCGGCTTCGGCATCGGCCGCATGCAAATGCCGATGGCGGCGCAGGCGGTGCTGCTCGGCGGCAACGTGCGGGTCGGGCTGGAAGACAACCTGTGGCTGGACAAAGGCGTGCTGGCCACCAACGGTCAACTGGTGGAACGCGCCAGTGAAATCCTCAGCCGCCTGGGCGCGCGGGTCATGACCCCGGCCGAAGGGCGCCTGAAAATGGGCCTCAAAAAACGCGGCTAACCCCCCAACCCAAACCGAATCAAAACCTGTGGGAGGGGGCAAGCCCCCTCCCACAGGGGAACATCACCTTATTCAGGAATGTCGCCATGCGTTTTATTACAGATATCAAAACCTTCGCCGCCCTCGGCAGCGGTGTGATCGGCAGCGGTTGGGTGTCCCGCGCCCTGGCCCACGGCCTCGATGTGGTGGCCTGGGACCCGGCGCCCGGTGCCGAAGCCGCGCTGCGCCAACGCGTCGCCAATGCCTGGGGCGCCCTGGAGAAACAAGGCCTGGCTCCCGGCGCATCGCAGGACCGCCTGCGTTTTGTCGCCACGATCGAGGCGTGCGTGAAAGACGCCGACTTCATCCAGGAAAGCGCCCCGGAACGCCTGGAGCTGAAACTGGAGCTGCACAGCAAGATCAGCGCGGCCGCCAAGCCGAATGCGTTGATCGGCTCCAGTACCTCGGGCCTGTTGCCCAGCGAATTCTATGAAGGCTCGACCCACCCTGAACGCTGCGTCGTCGGTCACCCGTTCAACCCGGTGTACCTGCTGCCGCTGGTGGAAGTGGTGGGCGGCAAACACACCGCGCCCGAGGCGATCCAGGCGGCGATCCAGGTGTATGAATCCCTCGGCATGCGCCCGTTGCATGTGCGCAAGGAAGTCCCCGGTTTTATCGCCGACCGCCTGCTCGAAGCCCTGTGGCGTGAGGCGCTGCACCTGGTCAACGATGGCGTTGCCACTACCGGCGAGATCGACGACGCAATCCGTTTTGGCGCCGGCTTGCGCTGGTCGTTCATGGGCACGTTCCTGACCTACACCCTGGCCGGCGGCGATGCCGGGATGCGGCACTTCATGGCACAGTTCGGCCCGGCGTTGCAGTTGCCGTGGACCCACCTGCCGGCGCCGGAGCTGACCGACAAGTTGATCGACGATGTCGTCGACGGCACCCGCGAGCAGTTGGGTAACCACAGCATTTCGGCGCTGGAGCGCTACCGTGATGATTGTCTGTTGGCGGTGCTGGAAGCGGTGAAGACCACTAAAGCCAAGCACGGCATGACCTTCGCCGAATAAGGAACCCCCCAGCATGCCGGCACTGACCACCTACACCACCCAGGTCCACCCCGACTGGGTCGACTACAACGGCCACCTGCGCGACGCGTTCTACCTGCTGATCTTCAGCTACGCCACCGACGCGTTGATGGACACCCTCGGCCTGGACAGCGAAAACCGCGCCGCCAGCGGCCATTCGCTGTTCACCCTGGAGCTGCACCTGAACTACCTGCACGAAGTGAAACTCGGCGCCGACGTGGAGGTGCGTACCCAACTGATCGCCCACGATGCCAAGCGCCTGCACCTCTATCACAGCCTGCACCTGGTGAGCGACGACAAGGAACTGGCGGGCAACGAACAGATGCTGCTGCACGTCGACCTCGCCGGGCCGCGCTCGACGCCGTTCACCGAGGCGACACTGGAACGCCTCGCGGCCATCCGCGCCACGCAAGTCGACCTGCCCACTCCCGCCCTCCTCGGCCGCGTCATTGGCCTGCCCGCGCCAAATGGCCCGAAAACGACCTGTTCATAGCCATCCGAGCCATTCATGCATTCTGCCCTTGCCGACCGCCTGGTCGGCTACCAGAATCCAAATCGATCCCCCCGCTCCCTTCACCAGGATAAACGTCATGATGCATGCGGATTTGATTGACCAGGATGACCTGCTGAGCAAACTGCGCTCGCTCGGTTTCGAGGTATCCAGCGGCGCCAGCGCCGAGCAGGCCTGTGAATGTGCGGTACGCGGTTTGAGCGAAGCGCGGGCCAAGGCGCTCAAGGGCATGGTCGAGCAGATGTACAGCGGCAGTGCGACGATTCTGCCGGCGGTGCGGCAGGCGATCGACAGGCAGTTATTGCCGGCGCTGATGCAGTTCAAACAGAACTCCGGCGTCTGACAGACCGCTATCGGGGGCAAGCCCCCTCCCACATTTGACTGTATTCACAATTCGAATGTGGGAGGGGGCTTGCCCCCGATGCAGGCGACTCGGTCTAGAGCCTCACACTGGCAAACGTCGACTCATTGCGCGCCTGGCTCAACGCCGACATCGGCCCCGACAACGGGGACAACACCAACGCCGGCGGAATCGGCATCATCGCCACCTGCTGGGTGGTGTTGGAACCGACGCGCTCATCCCGTGGCGGAATACCGAAGTATTCGCGGTAGCACTTGGAGAAGTGCGGCGTGGACACGAACCCGCACACCGACGCCACTTCGATGATCGACATCGGCGTTTGCTTGAGCAACTGCCGTGCGCGAATCAGGCGCAGCTTGAGGTAGTAGCGCGACGGCGAGCAGTGCAGGTATTTCTGGAACAGCCGCTCCAGCTGGCGCCGCGACACGGCGACGTACACCGCCAGCTCATCCAGGTCGATCGGTTCTTCGAGGTTGGCTTCCATCAGCGCGACGATTTCCTGCAACTTCGGCTGGTTGGTGCCGAGCATGTGCTTGAGCGGCACACGCTGGTGATCCTGTTCATTGCGGATGCGCTCGTACACGAACATCTCGGAGATCGCCGCCGACAGTTCACGGCCGTGGTCGCGGCTGATCAGGTGCAGCATCATGTCCAGCGGCGCGGTGCCGCCGGAGCTGGTGAAGCGGTTGCGGTCGAGGGTGAACAGCCGGGTGCTCATCGACACGCGCGGGAAGGCTTCCTGCATCGACGCCAGGCATTCCCAGTGCACGCTGCAATCGAACCCATCGAGCAGCCCGGCGCAGGCCAGGGCCCAACTGCCGGTACACACCGCGCCGAGGCGACGGGACTGGCGCGCCTGGCTTTGCAGCCACGACACATGTTCACGGGTGACGGTGCGCTGGATACCCACGCCGCCGCACACGATGACGGTGTCCAGGGCCGGGGCTTTGTGCATGGCGGCATCGGGGGTGATTTGCAGACCGTCGCTGGCCCACACCTGGTTGCCGTCGACACTCAGGGTTGTCCAGCGATACAACTCGCGCCCGGACAACTGGTTGGCCATGCGCAGCGGTTCCACTGCCGAAGCCAGGGAAATCAGCGTGAAATTGTCCAGCAGCAGAAAGCCGATGGATTGAGGCGCACGGTTCTGGGGTTGGGCCCCGGAGTTGAACGACGTCATCGCGGTATCTCCTCACACAAAGCGGGTGATGGCCTCAGGCGAGGCTCTTGTTATTGCGCTCGTCTCTGATGCAGAGAGAGGCGTTGAGTTGATAGAGCAATTGCCATGCCTAAATTTGAATGGCCATTCAATAACTCCTGAAAACGACCTCTTGATGTGTCTAGACAAGCCCCTGTACGAAGTGCGGAATATGCCCCGAATCGGCGGCGCAAGCGGCCCCGTTCAAGGGCTGTGAGCAGATCGGTAGCACTTGTGGGTAGGCGCTTTGAGGGCGAAGCAAGCGTCTGTCACCGCAGGCACGGGTGACGGGTGGTCTGAGGGGAAATCGTTTGGGGGCTACTTATCTGTTTGCGACGCGCTAAAAGGTGGCGCTTTTGGTTCTGGTGTTCACTTTATGAGCAGGGTTGTTTGGACTGGCGCTATCGGGGGCAAGTCGAATCGTCGCACCGCCCCTCCCACATCTGAAATGCGTTCCCCTGTGGGAGGGGGCTTGCCCCCGATAGCGGCGACGCGGTCTCAACACTCAACCGCACTGACCGCCAACCCACCCCGCGACGTCTCTTTGTACTTGTCATGCATATCCGCCCCGGTATCGCGCATGGTGCGGATCACCCGGTCGAGGGAGATAAAGTGCTGGCCGTCGCCGCGCAGGGCCATCTGCGCGGCGTTGATCGCCTTCACCGCGGCAATCGCGTTGCGCTCGATACACGGCACTTGTACCAGGCCGCCCACCGGGTCGCAGGTCAGGCCGAGGTTGTGTTCCAGGCCGATTTCGGCAGCGTTGCACAGTTGCTCCGGGGTGGCGCCGAGGATCTCCGCCAACCCCGCCGCCGCCATGGCGCAGGCTGAGCCGACCTCGCCCTGGCAGCCGACTTCGGTGCCGGAGATCGAGGCGTTCTTCTTGCACAGAATGCCCACCGCCGCCGCGCTGAGCAGGTAGTCGACCACGTTGGCTTCGGTGACGTCGTCGCTGAACTTCATAAAGTAGTGCAGCACCGCCGGGATGATCCCCGCCGCGCCATTGGTCGGCGCGGTGACCATGCGCCCGCCGGCGGCGTTTTCTTCGTTGACCGCGAGGGCGAACAGGTTGACCCACTCCATCGCGCTCAAGGTCGAGCCGATCACGTTGGGCTTGCTCAACTCCAGCAAACTGCGGTGCAACTTGGCGGCGCGACGGCGCACATTCAGGCCGCCGGGCAGGATGCCTTCGTGCTTGAGGCCCTGCTCGACGCACGCCTGCATGGCGCGCCAGAGCGTCATCAGGCCGCTGCGGATTTCATCTTCGGAGCGCCAGACTTTTTCGTTGGCCAGCATCAGCTCGGCGACGCGCAGGTTATGGCTCTTGCACAGCTGCAGCAGCTCCACCGCGCTGGAGAATTCATAGGGCAATGCGCTGCGGTCCATATCCGCCACGCCGCTTTGCGCCTGGGCTTCATCCACCACAAAGCCGCCGCCGACGGAGTAGTAGGTGTCGCGGTGCAACTCGCCGTCAGCACCGAACACCACCAGGGTCATGGCATTGGGGTGGAACGGTAGGTTTTCGTCGAGCAGGCGCATGTCCCGCGCCCACACGAAAGGCACCGGTAAACGCCCGTCCAGCAGCAGCGTGTCGGTCTCGCGCAGGGTATGGATACGCAGGCCGATCTGCGCCGGATCGATTGCGTCCGGCCACTCGCCCATCAGGCCCATGATGGTTGCGGTGTCGCTGCCGTGGCCGATGCCGGTGGCCGACAATGAGCCGTAGAGCTGAACTTCGACACGCCGCACCTGTTCCAACCATTCACGTTCACGCAACCGTTGAACGAACAACGCTGCGGCGCGCATGGGGCCGACGGTGTGAGAACTCGAAGGCCCGATGCCGATCTTGAACAGGTCGAAAACACTGATAGCCATTGCCGTGGAACTCCTCGATAAGCACAGGCCAGGCTTGAACGAGGTGCTACGCTCAGATCGCCCAGATGGCGGCATCATCAGGCTTTTATCTGCCATCACGGCGTCTCACACCGACGCAACCATGCTCATCAGCGTCGCTCACGAGCAAGGGCTTGTTTTGGGCGTTTTTAGCGGTGCAGATGGGTAAAAACAGCGGTTTTTCCTTAGGAAAAATCTGTAAACGACGTCACCGACACTGGATGCGACCCTGCCTGTACTGGATACGACGCCCCCTGTAGGCGTCAGATTTTCACTGGTACATGATCAGTCTCGACTCGTTGGCAAGGCACCGTGCCGCCGCCTCAAAGCACGTTCCAACCGCAACACTTATAAAGCGCGGCGAATGCCGCCAGAAAGCACACAGGAGTCTAGCCCCATGAAAGGTTCACCCTCGTTGTTGTTGGCCGCCATGCTGAGTCTGCCAGTCCTGGCGCACGCTGCAGAACCGGCACAATGTCAGACCGTCAACTTCTCCGATGTCGGCTGGACCGACATCACCGTCACGACCGCGACCACCAGCGAAATCCTCAAGGGCCTCGGCTACAAGCCGCGCACCACGATGATTTCGGTGCCGGTGACCTACAAGTCCCTGGCCGACGGCAAGAACATGGACATCTTCCTCGGCAACTGGATGCCGACCATGGAAAACGACATCAAGCCATACCGTGATGCCGGCACCGTGGAAACCGTGCGCGCCAACCTGGAAAACGCCAAGTACACCCTGGCCGTTCCCGAGGCGCTGTATGACAAAGGCCTGAAAGACTTCGCCGATATCGCCAAATTCAAGGATGAGCTGGAAGGCAAAATCTACGGCATCGAACCCGGCAACGACGGCAACCGCACCATTCAAACCCTGATCGACAAGGACGCGTTCGGCTTGAAGTCGGCCGGTTTCAAAGTCGTCGAGTCCAGCGAAGCCGGGATGCTGTCGCAGGTCGAACGCGCCACCAAGCGCGGCAAGGCCATCGTGTTCCTCGGCTGGGAACCGCACCCGATGAACACCCGCTTCAAGATGAAGTACCTGACCGGGGGTGACGACTCGTTCGGCCCCAACTACGGCCAGGCCACCATCTACACCAACGTGCGCAAGGGCTACACCCAGGAATGCAGCAACGTCGGTCAGTTGCTGAAAAACCTGTCGTTCACCCTGAACATGGAAAGCACCCTGATGGGTAACGTCCTGGACGACAAGATGAAACCCGACGCCGCGGCCAAGGCCTGGCTGAAGAAGAACCCGCAAGTGCTCGATACCTGGCTTGCCGGTGTCACCACCGTCGATGGCAAACCAGGTCTGGAGGCCGTCAAAGCTTACCTCGCCAAGTAATCCCTGCTGACCCCGGGCTGGTGCGCTGGTCCGGGATGTTTTCCCCTTCGCATGTGGACATTCACTACCATGCTGACTGAACAGAAAATCCCACTAGGCCAGTACATCGCTGCCTTCGTCGAATGGTTGACCCAACACGGTGCCAACTACTTCGACGCAATCGCATCGACCCTGGAAACGATGATCCACGGCGTGACGTTCGCGCTGACCTGGTTCAATCCGCTGGCATTGATCGGTCTGATTGCGCTGCTGGCTCACTTCATTCAACGTAAATGGGGCCTGACTGTTTTTGTCATCGCCTCCTTCCTGCTGATCCTCAACCTGGGGTACTGGCAGGAAACCATGGAGACCCTCGCGCAGGTGCTGTTCGCCACCCTGGTCTGCGTGGTCATCGGCGTGCCGCTGGGCATTGTTGCCGCGCACAAACCGATGTTCTACACCCTGATGCGGCCGGTGCTCGATCTGATGCAGACCGTACCGACCTTCGTCTACCTCATCCCTACCCTGACCCTCTTCGGGCTGGGTGTGGTGCCCGGGTTGATTTCCACGGTGGTGTTCGCGATTGCCGCGCCGATCCGCCTGACCTACCTGGGTATCCGTGATGTACCGCAAGAGTTGATGGACGCCGGCAAGGCCTTCGGCTGCTCGCGCCGTCAATTGCTCTCGCGCATTGAACTGCCCCACGCCATGCCGAGCATTGCTGCCGGCATTACCCAATGCATCATGCTGTCGCTGTCGATGGTGGTGATCGCCGCCCTGGTGGGTGCCGACGGCCTCGGCAAGCCGGTGGTCAACGCACTGAACACCGCCGACATCGCCCTGGGCTTTGAAGCCGGCCTGGCGATCGTGCTGCTGGCCATCATGCTCGACCGCATCTGCAAACAACCCGACGCCAAAGTAGGGGGTGATGCATGAGCATTATCCGATTCGACAATGTCGACGTGATCTTCTCCAAAGACCCACGCGAAGCGCTCAAGCTGCTGGACCAGGGCATGAGCCGTAACGAGATCCTGAAAAAGACCGGCCAGATCGTCGGCGTTGAAAAAGCCAGCCTGGATGTGGAAAAAGGCGAGATCTGTGTGCTGATGGGCCTGTCGGGCTCCGGCAAGTCGAGCCTGCTGCGCTGCATCAACGGCCTCAACACCGTCAGCCGTGGCCAGTTGTTCGTCGAGCACGAAGGGCGCCAGATCGACATCGCCTCCTGCACCCCGGCCGAGCTGAAAATGATGCGTACCAAACGCATCGCCATGGTGTTCCAGAAGTTCGCCCTGATGCCCTGGCTGACCGTGCGCGAGAACATCAGCTTCGGCCTCGAAATGCAGGGCCGCCCGGAGAAAGACCGGCGCAAGCTGGTGGACGAAAAGCTCGAACTGGTGGGCCTGAGCCAATGGCGTAACAAGAAGCCGGACGAACTCTCCGGCGGCATGCAGCAGCGCGTCGGCCTGGCGCGGGCGTTGGCGATGGACGCCGACATCCTGCTGATGGACGAACCCTTCTCCGCCCTCGACCCGCTGATCCGCCAAGGCCTGCAGGACGAGTTGCTGGAGCTGCAAAGCAAGCTGAGCAAGACCATCGTGTTCGTCAGCCACGACCTCGACGAAGCCCTCAAGCTCGGCAGCCGCATCGCGATCATGAAAGACGGCAAGATCATCCAGTACAGCGTGCCGGAAGAAATCGTGCTGAACCCGGCGGACGATTATGTGCGTACCTTCGTCGCACATACCAACCCGCTGAACGTGCTGTGCGGGCGCAGCCTGATGCGGACGCTGGACAACTGCAAACGCATCAACGGCTCGGTGTGCCTCGATCCGGGCGGCGACTCGTGGCTCGACCTGGCCGAAGGCAACACCATCCGGGGCGCACGCCAGAATGGCGCGGTGATGAACCTGCAGAACTGGGCACCGGGGCAACCCGTGGAAGGCCTGGGCCGCCTGCCGACACTGGTGGACTCGAATATCGGCATGCGCGATGCGCTGCAGATCCGCTACCAGACGGGCAACAAGTTGGTATTGCACGACAACAACCAGGTGGTGGGGATCCTGGGGGACAGCGAGCTCTACCATGCCCTGCTGGGCAAGAACCTGGGCTAACAAACACCGCAAAACCCATTGGAGAAACAGGGTCAAAATGTGGGAGGGGGCTTGCCCCCGATAGCGGTGTATCAGTAACAGATGAGCTGACTGACACACTGCAATCGGGGGCAAGCCCCCTCCCACATTTTTTGCCCCAGTGGTGTCAGTGGGGACACCACCAGGCTTCAACCATCAGCTATAGACACGGCCAAGGAGCTGCCGATGGCTTTCAAACTGATCGAGCACGTCCCGGGTGATCTGCTCCTGGGCGAAGCCCATCAGGTCGTACTCCTGAGGCCCGTTGTGCAGGTACACCTCGGCCCGGTAGTAACGGGCGCGCTCCGCCTCGGGCAGTTCGTCCGACGCCACCGCGTAGCCGTCCAGGCTCACTTCGTAGACAAACGGGTTGCCCTCTTCCATCTCGATACGCACACCAATGCAACGCTTGGATTTGCCCAACAGGGTCTGCACGTCCAACCCCTGGTCGCGCAACGCCTTCGTCGCGTCTTCCAGTGCCGGCGTGACGTGCTTGTCCATAAAGCGCTGCACCGTGGCCTGGCTCGGTTGCAGGTCCAGGGCGGTCAAGCGCTCGCTGAAACCACGACGGCCACGCTCGGCCAATTGCGCCTGCTCCAGTTCCGTCGCCATGTCCTGGCGCATCGCCTTGTGCAAACCGAACATAAAGACAATCAGCACCACCGAGAACGGCAGCCCCGCCAGCACCACCATGGTTTGCATGGCTTCGAAGTTACCCGCAAACAGCAAGCCGATGGTCACCAGGGTGATCACCGCCGACCAGAAGATCCGCAGCCAGTGCGGCGCGTCTTCGTCCACGTTGCCGCCTTTGCAGGAAAGGTTGGCCATCATCACCGCGCCGGAGTCCGCCGGGGTCAGGAACAGCACGAAGCCGACAAAGATCGACACGCCGATGACGATTTTCGACGCCGGGTAATGCTCCAGCAATTGGTAGATGGCCATCGACGGTTGTTCCAGCGCCGTCTTGCCCAACGCCACCGCGCCCTGGTTCAACACCAGGTCCAGCGCCGAGTTACCGAAGATCGACAACCACGCCAGGGTGAAGCCCAGCGGGATCAGCAGCACGCCGGCCACCAGTTCACGCACCGTGCGACCCCGGGAAATCCGTGCGATGAACATGCCCACGAACGGCGCCCAGGAAATCCACCAGGCCCAGTAGAACAGGGTCCACAGGCCCATCCAGCGTTCGGTCTTGTCGGCGTCGCCTTCGTACACATACAGGTCGAAGGTTTTCAGGAGGATGCCGTTGAGGTAGTCACCGGTGTTCTGCACCAGGCCGTTGAGCAGGTGCAGGGTCGGGCCGAACAACAGCACGAAGATCAGCAAACCGCTGAACAACACGATGTTGAGGTTGGACAGGCGACGAATGCCGTTCTCCACCCCCGACACGGCGGCAATGGTCGCCACAGTGCTCATCACGATGATCACGATCAGCAGGTTGGTGTTGCTGTGCTGCATGCCAAACAGGTTTTCCAGGCCGGACGACACCTGCATCGCGCCGATACCGAGGTTGGTCACCAGGCCCAGCAGGGTCACGAACATGCCGAACCCGTCCACCGCATGGCCGGCCGCGCCTTTGACCCAACGCTCGCCCACCAGCGGGTACAACGCCGAACGCAGGGCCAGTGGCTGGTTATGGCGGTACGCGAAGTACGCCACGGCCAGGCCGACCAGCGCATAGATCGCCCAGCCGTGCAGGCCCCAGTGCAGGAAGGTCAATTGCAGCGCCTGGCGCGCCGCGCCGTTGCTGGCGGCCGCGCCTTCGGGCGGGTTGAAGTAATGGTCCAACGGCTCCGACGCGCCGAAATACAGCAACGAGATGCCGATACCCGACGAAAACAGCATGCCGGCCCAGGCGCCGTAGCTGAAGTCCGGGGTGTCGTCCTTGCTGCCCAGCTTCAGCTTGCCGTAGGACGAAAACGCCAGGCCGACCACGAACACCAGGTAGGCGGCGATCACCAGCATGTAGTACCAGCCGAAGCTTTTCGATAACCACGCCTGCGCCACGCCGAGCATCCGGCCGGCTTCTTGCGGGGCGATGATCAAAATGGCGGTCAGCAACAGAATCAGTGCGGTGGAGGTGTAGAACACCCAACCGTTGACCCGCACCTTTTCCGGTGGGGTTTTTATTAGAGAGGCAGAACTCATGGCGCAGATGCTCCAGGCAGTGCGAGAGAGAAACACAAGGCAGCGGTGATCCCGTGCTCATCGATTTTTCGGCAGTCGACGGACGGGTGTTATAAAGACACCCCGAAAATTCTTGAGCCCGCCGAAGCGGTGTTCAGGCTCTGAAATGGCCTGTTTCAAGGGTTTTCACAGGTGTCAGATGTCGCCACCTACCTGTAGGAAATACCGGCAGGCAGCGACCATTTGTCGCAGAGCTTATTCTTTGTTGATTGAACGTTCAATCAAAACAAAATAGACTGGCCATCGAGTCGACGGACGTCATCGCCCGCCGGCAGGCCTGAGGAGAGGTACTCCATGCCCAAGGTCGGTATGCAACCCATACGCCGCCAACAACTGATCGAAGCCACGCTGACGGCCATCGATCAAGTCGGAATGGGAGATGCCAGCATTGCGCTGATCGCCCGCTTGGCCGGCGTTTCGAACGGCATCATCAGTCACTACTTCAAGGACAAGAACGGCCTGATCGCGGCCACGATGCGGTACTTGATGAATGTGCTGATCGAGAACGTCCACGAGCGGCGACAAGCGTTGACGGAGGACACGCCACGGGCGCACCTCCAAGTGATCATCGGCGGCAACTTCGACGCCAGCCAGGTCAACGGCCCGGCAATGAAAACCTGGTTGGCCTTCTGGGCGACCAGCATGCACCACCCGTCTTTGCACAGGTTGCAGCGGATCAACGATCACCGCCTGTATTCCAACCTGTGCTGCCAGTTCCGCCGCGTGTTGCCGCTGCCGGATGCACGCAGCGCAGCCCGAGGCCTGGCGGCCTTGATCGACGGTTTGTGGTTGCGCGGCGCCCTGTCGGGAGATGAATTCGACACGGCGCAGGCGCAACGGATCGCTTACGAATACATGGATTTCCAATTGGCCAAGCAGGTGAGTTAGAGCACACATAACCGCTCAACCCCTGAACCTCCACTGATCGGTGTTGCCAGACTCTTATTGGCCACCCCTCAGTGGTTAACGCCAACCACTTATGCACTTGCGAGGACTTTATGGCCCGTTTCGACCTGCAAAAACTCTACATTGACGGCGGCTACAGCGACGCTGGCAGCGATGCCACCTTCGAAGCCATCAACCCGGCTAACGGTGAAGTTCTCGCCCAAGTGCAACGCGCAACGTTCGATGACGTTGAACGTGCCGTGGTCAGCGCTGAAAAAGGCCAGAAAATCTGGGCCGCCATGACCGCCATGGAGCGTTCGCGCATCCTGCGTCGTGCCGTCGACATCCTGCGCGAGCGCAATGACGAACTGGCCGCCCTGGAAACCCTGGACACCGGTAAATCCTTCTCCGAAACCAAGTACGTCGACATCGTCACCGGCGCCGACGTGCTGGAATATTACGCGGGCCTGGTGCCAGCCATCGAAGGCGAGCAGATCCCGCTGCGCGACACCTCGTTCGTCTACACCCGCCGCGAGCCGCTGGGTGTGGTCGCCGGTATCGGCGCGTGGAACTACCCGATCCAGATCGCCCTGTGGAAATCCGCACCGGCCCTGGCCGCCGGTAACGCGATGATCTTCAAACCCAGCGAAGTCACCTCGCTGACCACCCTGAAACTGGCGGAGATCTACACCGAAGCCGGCGTTCCGGCCGGTGTGTTCAACGTGTTGACCGGCAGCGGCCGCGAAGTCGGCACCTGGCTGACCGAGCACCCGCGCATCGAGAAAGTCTCGTTCACCGGCGGCACCGACACCGGCAAGAAAGTCATGGCCAGCGCCTCCAGCTCTTCGCTCAAGGAAGTGACCATGGAACTGGGCGGCAAATCGCCGCTGATCGTGTTCGAAGACGCCGACCTGGACCGCGCCGCCGACATCGCGATGATGGCCAACTTCTACAGCTCCGGTCAGGTCTGCACCAACGGTACTCGCGTGTTCGTGCCCAAGCACCTGCAAGCCGCGTTCGAAGCCAAGATCGCCGAACGTGTTGCGCGCATCCGCATCGGCGACCCGCAGGACGACAACACCAACTTCGGCCCGCTGGTCAGCTTCGCCCACATGGAAAGCGTGCTCGGCTACATCGCCAAGGGCAAGGCCGAAGGTGCTCGCGTGCTGTGCGGCGGCGACCGCCTGACCGACGGCGACTTCGCCAAAGGCGCCTTTGTTGCCCCGACCGTGTTCACCGACTGCACCGACGAAATGACCATCGTCCGTGAAGAAATCTTCGGCCCGGTGATGAGCATCCTCACCTACGAGACTGAAGAAGAAGTGATCCGCCGCGCCAACGACACCGACTTCGGCCTCGCCGCCGGCCTGGTGACCAAGGACCTGAACCGCGCCCACCGCGTGATTCATCAACTGGAAGCGGGCATCTGCTGGATCAATGCCTGGGGCGAGTCCGACGCGAAAATGCCGGTCGGTGGCTACAAGCAGTCGGGCGTGGGCCGTGAGAACGGGATCAGCTCGCTGAACAACTTCACCCGCATCAAATCGGTACAGGTCGAGTTGGGCGATTACGCCTCGGTGTTCTAAAGCCTGAGCCTTGCGTTGCCTGTGAGGCCGCTATCGGGGGCAAGCCCCCTCCCACATTTGAATTGTGAATACCTTCAAAGGTGGGAGGGGGCTTGCCCCCGATGAGGCCCGACCTGACCACACTTCAAAGAGGGTGCATTCAATGTCCCAAGAATACGACTACATCATTGTGGGTGCCGGCTCCGCCGGTAACACCCTGGCGACCCGTCTGACCGAAGACGAAGGCGTCACCGTCCTGCTGCTGGAAGCCGGCGGCCCGGATTACCGTCTCGACTTCCGCACCCAGATGCCCGCCGCCCTGGCGTTCCCGCTGCAGGGTCGTCGCTACAACTGGGCCTACGAGACCGATCCAGAGCCGCACATGGATGGCCGTCGCATGGAATGCGGGCGCGGCAAGGGCCTGGGCGGTTCCTCGCTGATCAACGGCATGTGCTACATCCGTGGCAACGCCATGGACTACGACAACTGGTCGAAACTGCCCGGCCTGGAAGACTGGACCTACCTCGACTGCCTGCCGTATTTCCGTAAAGCCGAAACCCGCGACATCGGCCCCAACGACTACCACGGCGGCGACGGCCCGGTCAGCGTGACCACGCCCAAGGCCGGCAACAACCCGCTGTTCCACGCCATGGTCGAAGCCGGCGTACAGGCCGGTTACCCGCGCACCGAAGACTTGAACGGCTACCAGCAGGAAGGCTTCGGCCCGATGGACCGTACCGTCACGCCAAACGGACGGCGCGCCAGCACTGCGCGCGGTTACCTGGACACGGCTAAAAAGCGTTCCACCCTGACCATCGTCACCCATGCCCTGACCGACAAAGTGCTGTTCGAAGGCAAGCGTGCGGTCGGCGTGCGTTACCTGATCGGCGCCGCCGAAGAACGCGTCGAAGCCCGTGCGCGTAAAGAAGTGCTGGTGTGCAGCGGCGCCATCGCCTCGCCGCAACTGCTGCAACGCTCCGGCGTCGGCCCGGCCAAACTGCTCGAAAGCCTCGACATCCCAGTGGTCCACGACCTGCCCGGCGTCGGCGAAAACCTGCAGGACCACCTTGAGCTGTACCTGCAATATGCCTGCACCCAACCGGTGTCGCTGTACCCGTCGCTGCTCTGGTACAACCAACCGGCCATCGGTGCCGAGTGGCTGTTCAACGGCACCGGCATCGGCGCCAGCAACCAGTTCGAAGCGGGCGGTTTTATCCGTACCCGGGAAGACTTCGATTGGCCGAACATCCAGTATCACTTCCTGCCGGTGGCGATTAACTACAACGGCAGCAACGGCGTGAAAGAGCATGGTTTCCAGGCGCACATGGGCTCCATGCGTTCGCCGAGCCGTGGCCGCGTGCAATTGAAGTCGAAGAACCCACGGGACTACCCGAGCATTCTCTTCAACTACATGGCCACCGAGCAGGACTGGCAGGAATTTCGCGATGGCATCCGCCTGACCCGCGAAATCATGCAGCAGCCGGCGCTCGACCCGTTCCGTGGCCGCGAAATCAGCCCGGGCATCGAGGTGCAAACCGACGAGCAACTCGACCAGTTCATCCGCGAACACGCCGAGACCGCGTTCCACCCATCCTGCTCGTGCAAGATGGGCAACGACGAGATGGCCGTGGTGGATGGCGAAGGCCGCGTGCATGGCATGCAGGGCCTGCGGGTGGTCGATGCGTCGATCATGCCGATCATCACCACCGGCAACCTGAACGCGCCGACGATCATGATCGCCGAGAAAATCGCCGACAAGATCCGTGGCCGCAAGCCACTGCCGCGCAGCACCGCGGACTACTACGTGGCAGGCGATGCGCCGGTGCGGGGCAAGCCGATGCGTGAAGTGGGGCCGACTGCGCAGTAACTGGAAGACCGTGTCGCCCTATCGGGGGCAAGCCCCCTCCCACATTTTGAATGTATTCACAAATCGAAGTGTGGGAGGGGGCTTGCCCCCGATAGGGCCCGACCCAACACCGCAAACCTTACGCCTACACTCTCCTTGATCCGCTCCCCAGCCCAGGCCTACTCTGTTCGTCTGCCCGCGCTGAGCCGCCCACAAGGAAGGCCCCATGTTCGAACACCACGCCACACTCAAAAAGCATTTCAGTGCCCTGCGCACCACCGCCGAGTTTTTCTCCCTGCGTTACGTGCGCGAATCCGGCCACTACCTGTCGGTGCGCAAGAACGTCGCCGCACCGCCGCACCTGAACCACGACGAAGGCGCCATGCTCACCGTGCGCGTCAACGGTGTCGAAACCTACGCCGCGACCCACGATATTTCCCTGCCCGGCCTGCAAGCTGCGCTCGAGCGTGCCGAACAGCAAGCACGCCTGATAAAACCCCACGCCCTGCTCGACCTGCGCGAGCAACACGTGTCCAGCGACGTCGCCGATTACCTGTCGCCCCACCTTGAGCAAGCCTTCCCCTCCTTGAGCGACTGCTACCAATTGCTCGGCGCTGAATCCGCAGCCGTGCCCCGGGACGAGCGCCTGGTGAACTGGGAAGTCAGCCTCGGCCTGAGCCACGTCGAACAGATCTACCTCAACAGCGCCGGCGCGGAACTGCGCCAGGCCCAGCGTTTTGTGTTCCCTGGCGTCAACGTCACGGCCTACGACGGCAACGACAGCCAGTCGCGCACCCTCGGCGGCAGTAACTTCGGCCAGCAAGGCGGGTTTGATGTGATCGAGCGCTTCGGCCTGGTCGGCGCCGCGCCGCGCATCGCCGACGAAGCCCTGCAACTGCTGCTGGCGCCGAACACGCCGCAGGGCCCGCGCGACCTGCTGTTGATGCCCGACCAGATGATCCTGCAGATCCACGAATCAATCGGCCATCCGCTGGAACTCGACCGCATCCTCGGTGACGAGCGCAATTACGCCGGCACCAGTTTTGTGAAGGCCAGCGACTTCGGCCACCTGCAATACGGCTCCAAGCTGCTCAACGTGACCTTCGACCCGGACATCCCCGAACAACTGGCCAGCTACGGCCACGACGACGACGGCACCCCGGCCAGCAAACAATTCCTGATCCGCGAGGGGCTGCTGCTCAAACCGCTGGGCGGGGCGTTGTCGCAATTTCGCGCGGGCATGAGCGGCGTCGCCAACAGCCGCGCCAGCAGCTGGAACCGCCCGCCGATCGACCGCATGGCCAACCTGAACATCGAGGCCGGCGACCAGAACCTGGCGCAACTGATCGGCGGCATCGAACACGGCATCCTGATGTCGACCAACCGTTCGTGGTCCATCGACGACGCGCGCAATAAATTCCAGTTCGGTTGCGAATGGGGCCAGTTGATCGAAAACGGCGAACTCAAAGGCGTGGTGAAAAACCCCAACTACCGCGCCATTTCCGCGCAGTTCTGGCGCAAGCTCAGCGCCGTGGGCGACGCCAGCACCTTCCAGGTGTTGGGCACGCCGAACTGCGGCAAAGGCGAGCCCAACCAGGTGATCCGCGTCGGCCATGCCTCGCCCGCCTGTGTATTCAGCCATGTCGACGTATTTGGGGGAGACGCCTGATGAACAACTTCAAGGCATTGGTGGAGTGGCTCAAGCAGGCCCTCACCGACAAAGAACAATTTCACCTGGGCTACGCCGCGGAATCTTCCGAATTCGTGCGTTTCAACCACGCCAAGGTGCGTCAGGCCGGGCAGGTGCAACAGGCCAGCCTGACCCTCAAACTGATCAACGATGGCCGCCACGCCGACCTCGGCATCACCCTCGGCGGCGAGCCGGCGCTGGACCGCCAGCGCCTCGCCGCTGGCCTGCAACAGCTGCGCGAAACCTTGCCGTTGCTGCCGCACGATCCGTACCTGTTGCTGAACCACAACGCCTGGCAGAGCCAAAACGAACAGGCCCGGCCGCTGCCCGAGCTGGGCCAGGTGCTGGAAGACATCAGCCAGGCGGCACACGGCGTCGATCTGGTCGGTTTCTACGCCGCTGGCCCGATCAGCCGTGGCTTCGCCAGTTCGGACGGCGCGTTCGGCTGGCATCAGGCCAATAGTTTCAACTTCGACTTCAGCCTGTTCCACGCCAACGGCGAAGCGGTCAAAGCCAGTTACGCCGGCAATGAATGGAACAGCGCCGAGTTCGCCCGCCGCTTCCAGCAGGCTCGCGAACAGCTGGAATTCCTCGGACGGCCACTGCACAAGCTGGCGCCCGGCGAGTACCGCGCCTACCTGGCGCCGGCGGCCCTGGAAGAAATCATCAGCATCATCACCTGGGGCGGTTTTTCCGCCCAGGCCATCGCCAGCAAAAGCAGCTCGCTACAGCGGCTGTATGCCGGCGAGCAGGCGTTGAGCACGCTGGTGACGGTGGATGAGCACATCAGCGGCTCGCTGAGCCCGGCGTTCTCCAGCGAAGGCTACCCGTGCAGTGACGTCACGCTGATCAACGCCGGCCAGGGCGCCGGCCAACTGGTCAATTCGCGCAGCGCCGCCGAATACGGCCTCAGCACCAACGGCGCCAGCAGCGACGAGTCCCCCAGCGCGTTGCAGATGGCGGCGGGCAGCCTGGCCCAGGCCGATATCCTCAAGCAATTGGGCACCGGGCTGTACATCAGCAACCTGTGGTACCTGAACTACTCCGACCTGCCGGCAGCGCGCCTGACCGGCATGACGCGGTTCGCCACGTTCTGGGTGGAAGACGGCGAGATCAAGGCGCCGGTCAGCACCATGCGCTTCGATGACAGCGTCTACAGCCTGCTCGGCTCACAACTCGAAGCGCTGACCGCAGAGCGCGAACTGTTGCTGTCGGCCAGTACCTACAGCCAGCGCAACACCGCGTCCAATCTGTTGCCGGGGGCATTGGTCAAGCGCCTGACCCTGACCCTCTGACCGACAGTAGTCTGCTTGTGGGAGGGCCCCCTCCCACATTGTTTTGTGTTGATTTCAGACGTCTTGTTTCGACATGTCCTACAGCTAAATCAGACCTCTCTCACCGCCCGCCCAAGGCCGGTTGTCGCCTGTAAAAAACCCCGTTATAACGGTTAGTGGCACCCCGCCACCCAACCCACGTGCCCGCACGTGATGCATGACCTCGCCCGGGAAAAGGCAAGCTGGAGCATTGACATGAACCATGGAAGTTTTGTCATAGAAAAGCTGTTCAAGCACTACAACGTTCATGTTGAGCAACTAGGTCACCATCCGCAAAAGAAAACCGTGCTGATGGTCAATGGCGCGCTATCCACCACGCGCTCCTTCGCCCGCACCAGTAAATGCCTGGCCGAGCATTTCAATGTGCTGCTGTTCGATTTACCGTTCTCAGGCTATTCACGCGAGCACAACACCGACCTGGACCTGGTGACCAAGGACGACGAAGTGCAAATCCTGCGGGCGCTGGTGGAGCGCTTCCAGGTCAACCACCTGGTGTCGGCCTCATGGGGCGGCATCTCCACGCTGCTGACCCTGGCACACAACCCGCCCTCCATCGAAAGCTCGGTGGTGATGGCGCTGGCGCCGAACCTCAACCAGGCGATGCTCGACTATGTGGAGCGGGTGCGCGTGCTGATCGAAGCCGACGACAAATCCGCCGTCGGCCACTTGCTCAACGACACCGTGGGCAAATACCTGTCGCCGCGACTCAAGCGCAATAACCATCGGCACCTGTCGAACATGGCCACCACCGAATACCGCCAAGCGCGCTTTCATATCCACCAGGTGCTGGCGCTGGGCGATGGCAACTACCTGCCACAGCTCAGCCGGATCGAAACACCGGTGCATTTCCTCAACGGCACGCTGGACGAATACACCCCGGCCGCCGAGGCCCGACTGTTCCAGCACTACGTAGGCCGCAGCAGCTTTGCCGTCGCCGAACATACCGGGCATCTGCTCGACCTGGAGTCCCGCGAAGCGGCGCGGGCGGTACATCGCGCGCTGCTGGATTTTCTGGTGGGTGAGCACGCGATGTTGTCGGATGTAGACGAACCTTCAGTGGGAAAAGGAGCGACGAATGGCGCATAATCGCCGACACATAGCCTCCTAACAAAAGGGATCCCATGCCAAATCGCGCCCCTCTCGATGCCAAGACCGCCCGCTGGCTCCCCTGGGTGGTCGCGATTGCCTTCTTCATGCAATCGCTGGATGGGACGATTCTCAACACGGCACTGCCGGCGATGGCCCGGGACCTCGCGGAAAACCCGCTGCGCATGCAAGGGGTGGTGATCGCCTACATGCTCACCGTCGCCTTGCTGATCCCGGCGTCGGGCTGGATCGCCGACCGCTTCGGCACCAAGAAAATCTTCTTTGGCGCGATCATGCTGTTCAGCATCGGCTCGCTGCTGTGCGCGCTGTCCAGCAGCTTGACCATGCTCGTCGGCGCGCGGGTGGTCCAGGGCCTGGGCGGTGCGCTGATGCTGCCGGTCGGCCGGCTGGTGGTGCTGCGCGCTTATCCGCGCTCCGAGCTGGTGCGGATCATGGGCTTCATCACCATCCCAGGCCTGCTCGGTCCGTTGCTCGGCCCGACCATGGGCGGCTGGATGGTGCAATACCTGACCTGGCACTGGATCTTCCTGATCAACCTGCCGGTGGGCATGATCGGCTGCTACGCCGTGTGGAAACTGATCCCCGACCTGCGCGGCAGCGAGCGCACGCGGTTCGACGGCATCGGCTTCCTGCTGTTCGGCGCGGCGATGGTGTTGATCACCATCGCCATGGAAGGCCTGGGCGAATTGCACCTGCCGCACCTGCGGGTGATGTTGCTGCTGTTCGGCGGGCTGGCCTGCCTGGCGGCCTATTGGCTGCGCGCCGGGCATATCGATAACCCGCTGTTTGCGCCGGCGCTGTTCAAGACCCGTACCTTTGCGGTGGGCATCCTGGGCAACCTGTTCGCACGCCTGGGCAGCGGTGCCTTGCCGTTTCTGGTGCCGTTGCTGTTGCAGGTGGCCTTGGGCTATTCACCGTCCCAGGCCGGGATGAGCATGCTGCCCCTGGCGGCGGCGGCGATGCTGGCCAAGTCGGTTGCACGGCCGCTGATCGAACGCCTGGGCTACCGCGTGGTGTTGACCGGTAACACCCTGGCCTTAGGCCTGATGCTGGCGAGCATGGGCCTGGTCAGCGAACAGACGCCCTACCCGCTGCTGCTGGGCATGCTGGCGATACTCGGGGCGATCAACTCCTTGCAGTTCACCGCGATGAACACCGTTACCCTGATCGACCTCGACGATGCCCAGGCCAGCAGCGGCAACAGCTTGTTGTCGGTGGTGGCACAACTGTCCCTGAGCCTCGGCGTGGCTTGCGCCGGTGCGCTGCTCGGCGGGTTCACCGCCGAATCGGGCAACGACGGTGTGAGCACGGTACTCGGCGCCTTCCAGCTGACCTTCCTCACCGTGGGCATCATGGCAATGCTGGCGGCGGCGATCTTCCTGCAACTGTCGCCAAAAGACGGCAAACGCATCGGCAGCCGCGAACACGACATCGAACACTAGCAGGCGTCTCGTCGAGAACTTGCAGGGAAAATCCCACGGGACTGCTACACTGCGCGACATTTTGTTTTTGCAGAGCCAGTCCCGTGACCACCATCGCCACCGCTTTTAATACGTTGCCGCTCTCCGCCGCCATGCTGGCTAACCTCGACTCGCTGGGTTATGCCGAGATGACGCAGATCCAGGCGCAGAGCTTGCCGGTGATCCTCAAGGGGCTGGACCTGATTGCCCAGGCCAAGACCGGCAGCGGCAAGACGGCTGCGTTCGGCATCGGCCTGCTGAACCCGATCAACCCGCGCTACTTCGGCTGCCAGGCCCTGGTGATGTGCCCGACCCGCGAGTTGGCCGACCAGGTGGCCAAGGAAATCCGTCGCCTGGCCCGCGCCGAAGACAACATCAAGGTGCTGACCCTGTGCGGCGGCGTGTCCCTCGGCCCGCAGATCGCCTCCCTGGAACATGGCGCCCACGTCATCGTCGGCACCCCGGGCCGCATCCAGCAACACCTGCGCAAGGGTTCGCTGGTGCTCGACGGTTTGAACACGCTGATCCTCGACGAAGCCGACCGCATGCTCGACATGGGTTTCTACGACGCCATCGAAGACATCATCAGCAAGACCCCGGCCCGTCGCCAGACTCTGCTGTTCTCGGCCACCTACCCGGTGAGCATCAAGCAGTTGGCCTCGAAATTCATGCGCGCGCCGCAGCAAGTGAAGGCCGAAGCGTTCCACTCCGACGACCAGATCGAGCAGCGTTTCTACGAGATCTCGCCGGAAGAACGCATGGAGGCCGTCACCAAAGTCCTCGCGCATTTCCGCCCGGCCTCGTGCGTGGCGTTCTGCTTCACCAAGCAGCAAGTGCAGGAAACCGTCGACCACCTGACCTCCAAAGGCATCTCCGCCGTCGGCCTGCATGGCGACCTGGAACAGCGTGACCGCGACCAGGTGCTGGCGATGTTCGCCAACCGCAGCACCTCGGTACTGGTCGCCACCGACGTCGCTGCCCGCGGCCTGGACATCGATTCGCTGGACATGGTGATCAACGTCGAACTGGCCCGCGACTCGGAAATCCACATCCACCGCGTCGGCCGCACCGGCCGTGCCGGTGAGACCGGGATCGCCATCAGCCTGGTGGCGCCGTCCGAAGCGCACCGCGCCCAGGCCATCGAGCAACTGCAGAAGTCGCCGTTGAACTGGGACCAACTGGACAACCTCAAGCCACAGAGCGGTGGCCCGCTGCTGCCGCAGATGAGCACCCTGTGCATCGCCGCCGGCCGTAAAGACAAGGTCCGTCCGGGCGATATCCTCGGCGCACTGACCGGTGAAGCCGGCATTCCGGGGGCCCAGGTCGGCAAGATCGCGATCTTCGATTTCCAGGCGTTTGTGGCCGTGGAACGCAGCGTCGCCAAGCAGGCGCTGCAGCGCCTGAACGACGGCAAGATCAAAGGCCGCTCGCTGCGCGTGCGGATCCTGTAAAAAACCCACCACCCTTGTAGGAGCGAGCTTGCTCGCGAAAAACCTCAACGATCACGCAGCGCTATCAGGTAGCCCGTGTCGTCTATGGGGTTTTCGCGAGCAAGCTCGCTCCTACAGGGATCGTACTGATTCATAGATGAGGACACCGTTGTGCGCTCGACCGAAGTTGTGATCATTGGCGCCGGCGCCGCAGGCTTGATGTGTGCTCTGACCGCCGCCGGACGTGGGCGCAAGGTGATGCTGATCGACCACGCGAACAAGGCCGGCAAGAAGATCCTGATGTCCGGCGGCGGTCGCTGCAACTTCACCAATATGTACACCGAACCGGCGAACTTCCTCTCGCACAACGCGCACTTCTGCAAGTCCGCCCTGGCCCGCTACACCCAATGGGACTTCATCGGCCTGGTGGCCAAGCACGGCGTGCCGTACCACGAGAAGAAGCTCGGCCAGTTGTTCTGCGATAACAAATCCAGCGACATCCTCGGCATGCTGCTCGACGAGTGCATCCAGACCGGCGTGAGCCTGCACCTGGACACCTCGATCGAAACCATCGCCAAGCTCGACAGCGGCTACCAGTTGCAGACCACCCTGGGCGAGCTGCGCTGCGAATCCCTGGTGATCGCCACCGGCGGCCTGTCGATCCCGACCCTCGGCGCGACCGGCTTCGGTTACCAGGTGGCCAGGCAATTCGGCCACGAACTGCTGCCGACCCGCGCCGGGCTGGTGCCGTTCACCATCACCGACCAGCTCAAGGAGCTGTGCGGCGAGTTATCCGGCACGTCGGTCGATTGCCTGGTCAGCTGCAACGGCCAGAGCTTTCGCGAGAACCTCCTGTTTACCCATCGCGGCCTGAGCGGGCCGGCGATTCTGCAGATTTCCTCCTATTGGGAGTCCGGCGACACGGTCGAGATCAACCTGCTGCCCGACCACGACGCCCACGCCTGGCTGCAACAGCAACAAGCCGAGCGCCCCAACAGCGAGCTGAAAACCCTGCTGGGTGAAATCTTCACCAAGAAGATGGCCAACCTGCTGGCAGAAACCTGGTTCGTGTCCAAGCCGATGAAGCAGTACACCCACGCCGAACTGGCCGACATCGCGCAAAAACTGGCGAGCTGGCAATTGGTACCGGCAGGCACCGAAGGTTATCGCACCGCCGAAGTGACGCTGGGCGGCGTGGATACGCGGGAAGTGTCGTCCAAGACCATGGAATCGCTGAAAAGCCCGGGCTTGTACTTCATCGGTGAAGTGCTGGATGTGACCGGCCACCTCGGCGGCTTCAACTTTCAGTGGGCCTGGGCGTCGGGCTACGCCGCCGCGCAATACGTCTGACACAACGCGGTAAAAATGTGGGAGGTGGGGCAAGCCCCCTCCCACATTTTGATTTTCAGTGTGCCCGGGAGAAATTTTGTGCAGTGATGTGATCACCACCCTTGCCGCAGCGTCCTTGATAGCTCAATTTAGCGGCATCGTCCCGGAAGACTCCAGCCTTCATGTCATCGACCTCGTTCAAGCAGTCCATGCGGCGCCTATGGGCACTGGATAAATTCAGTTACAGCGTTCGGGTATTCATCGCCCTCACCGGCAGCATGACGCTGTGCTGGTATCAGGATGAAATGACACTGCTGATCCCGCTGTTCCTGGGGATTATCGCCAGTGCCCTGGCCGAGACCGACGACAGTTGGCAAGGCCGCCTCAACGCCCTGGCGGTGACGCTGGTGTGTTTCAGCATTGCCGCGCTGTCGGTGGAGCTGTTGTTCCCCTACCCCTGGGCCTTCGCGGTCGCCCTGGCCCTGGCGAGTTTCGGCCTGACCATGCTCGGCGCCCTCGGTGAGCGTTATGGCGCGATTGCGTCGGCCACCTTGATCCTGTCGGTCTACACCATGATCGGCGTGGACCAGCGCGGCGGTGCCGTCACGGATTTCTGGCACGAACCGCTGCTGCTGGTGGCCGGCGCCGCCTGGTACGGTGCGCTGTCGGTGCTGTGGCAGGTGCTGTTTTCCAACCAGCCGGTGCAGCAGAGCCTGGCGCGGTTGTTTCGCGAGTTGGGGCATTACCTCAAGCTCAAATCGTCGCTGTTCGAGCCGATCCGCCAGTTGGACGTGGAAGCGCGCCGCCTGGAGCTGGCCCAGCAAAACGGCCGGGTGGTGGCCGCGCTGAATGCGGCGAAGGAAATCATCCTGCACCGCGTCGGCAATGGCCGGCCGGGCTCCAAGGTCAGTCGTTACCTCAAGCTGTATTTCCTGGCCCAGGACATCCACGAACGCGCCAGCTCGTCGCACTATCCCTACAACGCCCTGGCCGAGGCCTTCTTCCACAGCGATGTGCTGTTCCGCTGCCAGCGCCTGCTGCGCCAGCAAGGCAAGGCCTGCCAGGCCCTGGCCGAATCGATCCAACTGCGCCAGCCGTTCATCTATGACGCCAGCTTCGCCGAAGCCTTGGGCGACCTGAACGCCTCCATGGAACACCTGCGCATCCAGAGCAACCCGGCCTGGCGCGGCCTGCTGCGTTCCTTGCGTGCGCTGGCGGCCAACCTGTCGACCCTCGACCGCCTGCTGGGCGACGCGAGCAACCCGGACGCCCTGGCCGACGCCAGCGACAGCAACCTGCTTGACCGCGCCCCACGCAACCTCAAGGAAATGTGGACGCGCCTGCGCACCCAGCTCACGCCGACTTCGCTGCTGTTCCGCCACGCCTTGCGCCTGGCCCTGGCGTTGACCATCGGCTATGGCACCCTGCATGCGATCCACGCTTCCCAGGGCTACTGGATCATCCTCACCACCCTGTTCGTCTGCCAGCCCAACTACGGCGCCACCCGGCGCAAGCTCGGCCAGCGGATCATCGGCACAGCCATCGGGCTCACCGTGGCCTGGGCACTGTTCGACCTGTTCCCCAGCGCCCTGGTGCAGTCGATGTTCGCCATCGCGGCGGGCCTGGTGTTCTTTATCAACCGCACTACCCGCTACACCCTGGCCACCGCGGCGATCACCCTGATGGTGCTGTTCTGCTTCAACCAGGTGGGCGATGGCTACGGGCTGTTCCTGCCACGCCTGTTCGACACCTTGATCGGCAGCGTGATTGCCGGCCTGACCGTGTTCCTGTTCCTGCCGGACTGGCAAGGCCGGCGCCTGAACAAAGTGCTGGCCAATACCCTGACCTGCAACAGCATCTACCTGCGCCAAATCATGCAGCAATACGCCGCCGGCAAAAGCGACGACCTGGCTTACCGCCTGGCCCGACGCAACGCGCACAACGCCGACGCGGCGCTGTCCACCACCCTGGCGAATATGCTGATGGAGCCGGGGCAGTTCCGTAAGGAGGCCGACGTGGGCTTCCGCTTCCTGGTGCTGTCCCACACCTTGCTCAGCTACCTGTCGGGGCTCGGCGCGCACCGCGAAACCCAACTGCCGGCCGACGTGCGCGAGCACTTGATCGACGGCGCGGGGAAAACCCTGGCGGCGAGCATCGACGAAATCGCCACGGGGCTGGCCAATAAACAGCCGATCTCGATTCAGAGCGATGCCGAGGAAGCCTTGGCTGCGGAGCTGGAACAGATGCCGGATGAGATCGATGAGGGGCAACGTCTGGTGCAGACGCAACTGGCGTTGATTTGCCGGCAGTTGGGGCCGTTGCGCACCCTGGCGGCCCACCTGATCAAAGACACCAGCGCGGCGTAGGCCACTACATGCCGTGCTGCTTCATCAACCGCGCATAACTGCCGTCGGCCTTCATCTTGGCAATCTCGCGGTCAAAACCGGCAACGATCTGCTCATGCTCGGGGTTCTTCAGGCTGACCAGAATATGCAGGCTGTTTTCACTCAACGGCTGCGGCAAAAACTCCACCGCATTGCGCACCCGCGCCGACTCCTGCGCCAGGTAATAACGGGCAACGAATTCGTCCTCCACCGTCAGGCGTACCCGGCGCGCAACGAGCATCCGCACCGCCATGGCGAAGTTGTGTACCGGGACTTTCTGTAACTGCGTGTCCTGGTCGAACGCCGCGGAATACGCATAGCCCCGCACCACGGCGATGGGATAGTCGTGCAGTTGCTCAAGGTTCTGGAACTCGATGGGATCGTCGCGACGCTTGATAAAAACCAGGCGGTTGATCAGGTATTCAGCAGAAAACTGCCCCAGGCGCGTGCGGGCCTCGTCATACCAGGCGTTGACCACCACGTCGTAGCGCCCATCGCCGACGCCCATCAACGCGCGAGCCCAGGGCACCTGCTCGAAATCACTGGCATAACCGGCGCGGGCCAAGGCTGTGCTGACAATATCGGTAGCCAGCCCGCCATTGATCAAGGTGGCATCGGTAAAGGGTGGCCAGGCATCCGCCACCAGGCGCAGACGCTGTGCGAACGCCGGCTGGGCCAGCAACAACATTCCAATCAAAGCAACGGCACGAGAAAATCGCGGCATGCTTAAAGTCCTTGGCAGGCAGGCGGTGGCCCTGGCTCAGGCGGTACCTGAGGATGTAACAGTAGCTCAGATTACACAAAGAACCCGCCGCTGAATGCATACAATGATGGCAGATTGACGTCACTGTTCCAAACAACCGATTTAGACAGAAGTGCCCGCCGCGCTTACTATCCGGGACAGACACTTCCAAGAGAATCACACCATGACAGTCGAATGGGTCTGCAAACATCACAACGACCTGGGCAAGGAGCAGCTGTACGCCATTCTGCGCCTGCGCAGCGAGGTCTTCGTTGTCGAGCAAAAGTGCGTCTACCAGGACATCGACGGGCAGGACCTGCAAGGCGATACCCACCATCTGATGGCCTGGAAAGGCGACGACCTGGTGGCCTACCTGCGTCTGCTGGACCCGGAGACCCAGGCCGGGGATGTGGTGATCGGCCGGGTGATCGTGGCACCGATGGCACGCGGCACCGGGCTGGGGCATCTGCTGATGGAAGAAACGCTCAAGCAGATTGACGATATCTGGCCAGAGACGCCGATCTTTCTCTCAGCCCAGGCGCATTTGCAGGGGTATTACGCGCGGTATGGTTTTTTGGTGGCGGGTGAGGAATACCTTGAGGACGACATTCCGCACATCGGCATGCGGCGCGCCTGATGGCCCCATCGCGTCAGCCCAGCGACCGCCAAGCCTCAGGGATAACCCAAGACCTGTTTGATCGACGCCAGATTCGCCTCGATCCACCGCCGATCGATCGCGCCCCAGTCGCGAATCCGATAGCACCCCGCATGATTGCGCGCGCCGTCTTCCTGCTCGAACTCGCAGACGATATCCAGATCCGCCAATGCCGCAATCGTGTCCTGCGCGGTGCGCCGGGGCATGCCCGTCACCTCGGTCAGCGCCGGCACGCTGCTGGCCTGCTCGCTGTCGATCAGATACGCCACGTACAGGCGGCGGTAGAAGCTGCTTTTGGTCTTGCTCACATCCATGGTCAACCGCCTTGGAAAGTCAGGGTTTGCCCTGCAGGTCGCGATACGTGAGGTACACGCGCAGGTCGAATTCCACCTGATGGTAGCCCGGCATCATGTACTCACAGAGTTTGTAGAACGCTTTGTTGTGGTCCGATTCCTTGAAGTGCGCCAGTTCGTGTACCACGATCATGCGCAGAAATTCCGGGGCGGCCTCCTTGAACAGCGCGGCGATCCGGATTTCTTTCTTGGACTTCAGATTGCCGCCCTGCACCCGCGAAATCGTGGTGTGCAGGCCGAGGGCACGGTGGGTCAGGTCGAGGCGGTTATCGAACAGCACTTTGTCGATAGCCGGCGCGTTGCGCAGGTGCTCCTGCTTCAAGGCCAGCGCGTAGGCATACAGGGCCTTGTCGCTCTGCACGGCGTGACGTTCGGGGTAACGCTGCTCCAGGTAGGCGCCCAACTGGTCCTTGGCGATCAGTTGGCGCACTTGCTCCTGAAGGGCAGCGGGATAGGCCTGGAGGTATTTCAGCGCGGTCATTGAGGTCTGCAACAGGGTTCGAATGGGCGCCAGTGTAGCGAATTCAGCAGGAACGGGCGCGCAACCAGTCGACCACCGCCCCGGCCATCAACGGTGGGGCCGCCCATGGCCCCTGGACAAACGGGCAACCATTGGCCTTGAGCCACTGGGCTTGCTCCAGCGTCTCTACGCCCTCGGCGACTACCAGCACGCCGAAATGCCCGCACAACTCGATAATGCTGCGGGCCATCGCCGCATCCCGCGCCGAGCCCGGCAGGCCCGCGACCAATTGGCGGTCCAGCTTGAGCGTGTCGAATGGCAGGTCGCGCAGATGGGCCAGGGAACAGTGGCCGGAACCGAAGTCATCCAGGGCGATGCGTACCCCCACCGCGCGCAGTAACTTGAACTGCTTGGCGGACGCTTCGAGGTTATGCATCAGGCTGTCCTCGCCGATTTCCACCTCCAACTGGCGCCCCTGCAACCCATGTCGGTCGAGTACCTGCTGCAGTTGGCTCGCCAGGTTGGGCATGTTGAACTGGCTGCTGCTCAGGCTCACGCTCAACACCAGTTCATCCTCGAACATGGCTTGCCACACCTGACGCTGGGCGGCGACCTGGTGGTAGATCCAGGCACTCAACTGGCTGATCAGCCGCGCCTCTTCCAGCAGCGGCAAAAACAGCCCCGGCGGTACATCGCCGACACTCGGGTGCTGCCAGCGCAACAACGCCTCGACGCCGCGCAGATGGCCGTCCTCCAGAGACACCTGGGGCTGGTACACCAGGGTGAAATCCTTGTTCTGGATGGCGTTGCGCACGCTGTCCTCGAGCATCAGCCGCGAGCGGGCGCGACCGTTCATTTCCTGATCGTAATAGCGATATTGCTGACGCCCCGCACGCTTGGCCTCATACATGGCGATGTCAGCCGCACGCAACAGGCCGCCCAAGTCCGAGCCGCAATCCGGAAAAGTCGCGATGCCGATGCTGACCCCGAGCATCACCTCCAAGCCATCCACCTGTTGGCAAACAGACACCCGCTCGATCAGTTTTTCCGCAATCTTCGCCGCCTGTTCGGGGAACTCCAGCTCCAACAACGCCGTGAATTCATCCCCGCCCATGCGTCCGAGAATGTCGTAGGAACGCAGGCAGCTCTGCAACTGTTCCGAAACCCAGCGCAGCACCCGATCACCCGCGTCATGCCCCAGCGAGTCGTTGACCCGTTTGAAGCCGTCGAGGTCCAGGTACAACAAGACCAGCGACTGCTCGGTGCGATCGCTGCGCAGCAGGGAGTTTTCCACGGCCTGGTAAAAGCCACGGCGGTTCAACAACCCGGTCAGCGGGTCGGTCACCGCCTGGAACTCCAGTTGCTGATGCAGGTGGCAGACCTCGGACATGTCCAGCACGGTCACCACCATGGCCTTCTGCTCGGCGGGCAACGGCGCACAAGAGAGCGCCACCGGCACCTGCTGACCGCGGCCGGTACGCAAGATCGCATCATGCAAACGCCAGGTTTGGCCTTGACGGAAACCGGCGTACATCTGCGATTCCAGCCAGGCAGGCACATGGGGTTTTTGCAGGAAACTCAAAAAATCCTTGCCCTTGAGCTCATCGTGCGTGGCATTGAGCAGGCGCGAAATCGCCGGGTTGGCGTACTCGATCACGCCCGCATCACTCACCACGAGGATGCCTTCGGCGGCGTTGTCCAGCACCGAGGCATTGAAGGCGCGGGCGGACTCCAGGTCATGGCTCAGGCGCTGCAACGCCCGACGGGTGCGCTGCTGCTCCAGCAACGCCTGGACCTTGGGTTTGAGGATATGCGGGTCGAAGGGTTTAAACAGGTAATCGATGGCGCCGCTGGCATAACCTTCCAGCACGGCGGCCGGCGATTGCGCATTCGCGCTGAGAAAGATGATCGGCGTCATGCGCGTGCGCTGGCTGCCGCGCATCAGGCGGGCGACTTCAAAACCGTCCATGCCGGGCATCATCACGTCGAGCAGCACCAGGTCTACCTCGTGCTGGAGCAACAGTTCCAGAGCCTCCAGGCCGGAACCGGCGGTCACCACCTGCCAGTCATCACGTTGCAAAAGGGCGCGCATGCTAATCAGATTTTCCGGGTAGTCATCGACCACCAGAAGAACCGAACCGCCATCGCCTTGGTGTGGAGCGCATTCCATGCTACGTCTCTTCCTTAAGGTGCCGCACCGGTCAGTTCTGACAGAAAACCCGGGCAAGCACTGAGGTCTCACTCTAGCCTTGGTTCCCAAAAATCAGAAGTGAAGCGGGTGCCATCATCGCACCAAAGACTGCTAAGCCGACTAACGGTCAACCCCTGCAGCCCGCGGTTCATGGGGAACATGGCTTTTTGACATTCCCTTGGCGCCAATAACTTGCCAGGCATTCATTAACAAGCGGCGGACTACCGCCTATAAAGATGCTGTCTGGCCCAAGGGCCAAAGCCTATACCTATCTGTAAAAAGGCCTACGCCATGATTGATCTTTCCACCTGGAACCTGAGCATTCCGGTCGGCTCGCCTCCCGCGACCATCGACACCCCGAAGCTGATGAGCGGCTTCAATGACCAATATTTCCAGGCCGAAGGCAGCAACGTGCAATTCTGGACACCCGTCACCGGCACACGTACCGAGAACGCCATTTACCCCCGCAGCGAACTGCGCGAAACCTACGCCGACGGGCGCCTGCGCAACTGGACCTACCCCGAAGCCGACAATTATCTGCGCGCCACGCTGGCCGTCAACCAGGTGCCCTCCTCCGGGAAAATCGTCATCGGCCAGATCCACGCCTACGACAGCCAGAAACCCTTGATCAAGGTGGAATACCAGTTCAAGGAAAAAACCCAGACCGGCAACATCGTCGCCAAGGTCCGCATGCGCCCGGACGACGATGAAAGCCGGGTGATCATCGTCGCCTCCAATGTGCCGCTGGAGAAGAGTTTTACCTACGTGATCAACCTCAACAAAGCCGGGTTGCTGAGTGTGGAAGCCGCCGACGGGCAGTGGAACGAGCGCATTGGCGCGGCCTGGGGCAGCAAGCCGCTGTATTTCAAGGCGGGGGCGTATGTGCAGGACAACAGCGGGGATAGCAAGGAAGGGGCGAAGGTGACGTTTGCGAAGTTGGATATTGATCACGAGTGAACGGATTGGCCTCATTACGAGCACTGGTAAACACCGTTCCCCTGTGTAGCCTTAGGACTCGGTGCTGGTCCTACGCGCCTGCAAGCTGATCAAATTCCAGCCGCAAAAAAAGCCCGCATCGCTGCGGGCTTCTTTTTAAACGCTTGAGGCTCAGTTCACCTTAGCGTTCAACTCACCTTTCAGGTAACGCTGGTACATCGCTTCCAGGGAGATCGGCTTGATCTTCGAAGCATTGCCCGCAGTACCAAACGCTTCATAACGTGCGATACACACATCGCGCATCGCGGTCACGGTGGCGCCGAAGAATTTACGTGGGTCGAATTCGCTCGGGTTGGTGGCCATCAGGCGACGCATCGCGCCGGTGGATGCCAGGCGCAGGTCGGTGTCGATGTTGACCTTGCGCACGCCGTACTTGATGCCTTCGACGATTTCTTCAACCGGTACGCCGTAGGTTTCTTTGATGTCGCCGCCGTACTGGTTGATGATCGCCAGCCACTCTTGCGGCACCGAGGAAGAACCGTGCATCACCAGGTGGGTGTTGGGGATGCGCTTGTGGATTTCCTTGATGCGGTCGATGGCCAGCACGTCGCCGGTAGGCGGCTTGGTGAACTTGTAGGCGCCGTGGCTGGTGCCGATGGCGATGGCCAGGGCGTCGACCTGGGTCTTCTTGACGAAGTCGGCGGCTTCTTCCGGGTCGGTCAGCATCTGGCTGTGATCCAGCACGCCTTCGGCGCCGATGCCGTCTTCTTCGCCAGCCATGCCGGTTTCCAGGGAACCCAGGCAGCCCAGCTCGCCTTCAACCGAGACGCCGCAGGCGTGAGCCATGGCCACGGTTTGTTGGGTGACGCGCACGTTGTACTCGTAGTCGGTCGGGGTCTTGCCGTCTTCGCCGAGGGAGCCGTCCATCATTACCGAGCTGAAGCCCAGTTGGATGGAACGCTGGCACACGTCCGGGCTGGTGCCGTGGTCCTGGTGCATGCACACCGGGATGTGCGGGAATTCTTCGATCGCGGCGAGGATCAGGTGACGCAGAAACGGGGCACCGGCGTATTTACGCGCACCGGCCGAGGCCTGGACGATCACTGGGGAGTCAGTCTTGTCAGCGGCTTCCATGATGGCGCGCATCTGCTCAAGGTTGTTGACGTTAAAGGCTGGGACGCCGTAGCCGAACTCGGCTGCGTGGTCCAGCATTTGACGCATGCTGATAAGTGCCATTGTGTTGTCTCTCCCGGTCGAGGGTCGTTAATCGTGCAAGCCTGCCGTAGCGGCGGCTGCTATTCAAGTTATTGCCGGTCAGGCTTTGCATACCTGGCCTGCTGAATCGTTTTTTCACTATCCGGTTCACCGCCTGTATCACTTTGGAACCGGATCAATGTGGGAGGGGGCTTGCCCGCGATGGCGATTTACCTGTCGACATCGCGGGTGGCTGACCCAACGCTATCGGGGGCAAGCCCCCTCCCACATTGGGATCTCATTAATGTTGAGACCGTATTCTTTTACTGGGCCTTGCAGCCACGTCCAATCAAATCGTCGGTGGCCACCCAGTAAACCAGGCCTTCCTCACCTTTTGTGTGAAACGCCAACTGATCGTTGCTGTAGAGCACACCCGATGCCGCCACGTCCTGCTTGAGGCGGTAAACCTGGGTCGAGCCGCCGAGGCGGACATCCACTTCGGTGCGGGCCGGGTTGGCAAAGCGCCAGTTGACCTCGGCCTTGCTGTCGCAGGTCCAGGTCGTCCATTTGTCGGCAGGCTCTGCCTTGTTGAACATGTTCATGCTGCTGCAACCGGCCAGTAACGCCAGTGCTACCAGGGCGAAAACGCCTTTCATTGCCAATCCTCGCACGCAGGCCTTGGGCCTGCGTTGCAGTCGGTTAGTTGATCAGACCCTTCAAGGGCAACCCTGTTCCTGACCGTTGGGCGCAGAGTCGTATTTCTCCAGCCGTTCGTTGCCCATGCGCTTGTTGATCACCGGCATGGTCTCGGCTTGCCAATCGGCTTGGTAGCAGCTTTTTTTCTGCGCCGGCAGCGCCTTTCCAGGTGCCGGCGCCGCGCTCGGCGTGCTGCCGCAGCCGGCCAACAGGCCCGCTGCGATCACCAGTGCCAACGACTTGATCATGGGAATGCTCCTTTTCCTGATCTGCCTCAGCCTTTGGCTCGGCTTTCCAGGACTTCAACCGCCGGCAGGACTTTGCCTTCGACGAATTCGAGGAACGCGCCGCCACCGGTGGAAATGTAGGAGATCTGGTCGGCAACGCCATATTTATCGATGGCCGCCAGGGTGTCGCCGCCGCCAGCGATGGAGAATGCCGAGCTTTCGGCAATGGCCTTGGCCAGCACTTTGGTGCCGTTGCCGAACTGGTCGAACTCGAACACACCGACCGGGCCGTTCCACAGGATGGTCCGGGAGGCTTTCAGCAATTGCGCGAAGTTGGCTGCGGTTTGCGGGCCGATGTCCAGGATCATGTCGTCAGCGGCCACGTCATCGATGAGTTTGACGGTGGCTTCAGCGCTTTCGGCAAATTCCTTAGCCACGACCACGTCCACCGGCAGCGGCACGCTGACCTTGGCCGCGATGGCGCGAGCGGTGTCCAGCAGGTCCGGCTCGTACAGCGACTTGCCCACCGGGTGACCGGCTGCGGCCAGGAAGGTGTTGGCAATGCCGCCGCCGACGATCAACTGGTTGCAGACCTGGCTCAGGCTGTTGAGTACGTCCAGCTTGGTGGAGACTTTGGAACCGGCCACGATGGCCGCCATTGGTTGGGCCGGCGCCTTCAGGGCCTTGCCCAGCGCGTCCAGCTCGGCAGCCAGCAACGGGCCGGCGGCAGCGACCTTGGCGAACTTGGCCACGCCGTGGGTCGAACCTTCGGCGCGGTGGGCGGTGCCGAAGGCGTCCATCACGAACACGTCGCACAGGGCGGCGTATTGCTGGGCCAGTTCGTCACTGTTCTTTTTCTCGCCCTTGTTGAAGCGCACGTTTTCGAACAGCACGACGTTGCCGGCTTTCACGTCGACGCCGCCGAGGTAGTCAGCCACCAGCGGCACGTCGCGGCCCAGGGCCTTGCTCAGGTAATCGGCCACAGGCTTGAGGCTGTTTTCGGCCGAGAACTCACCTTCGGTCGGACGACCCAGGTGGGAGCAGACCATCACGGCCGCACCTTTTTCCAGGGCCAGCTTGATGGTCGGCAGCGAGGCCAGGATTCGCGCATCGCTGGTGACAACACCGTCCTTGACTGGGACGTTGAGGTCTTCGCGAATCAGTACGCGTTTACCTTGCAGATCGAGGTCGGTCATCTTCAACACGGTCATGGGTGGCAATTCCTGAGGCTAAAGTTTTGGAGAGGCTGTTTGCAGATAGTGTTCTGCGACGTCCAGCATTCGGTTGGCAAACCCCCATTCGTTGTCGAACCAGGCCAGGATATTCACCAGCCTCGGGCCGGAAACGCGGGTCTGGCTGGCATCGACAATCGCCGAATGCGGGTCATGGTTGAAATCACAACTGGCGTGGGGCAACTCAGTGTAGGCCAGCAAACCTTTGAGCGGGCCGCTGGTGGCGGCGTCGCGCAGAATCCGGTTGACCTCCACCGCATCGGTGTCGCTGACGGTTTGCATGGTGATGTCCAGGCATGAAACGTTCACCGTCGGCACCCGCACGGCTTTGGCCTGAATTCGCCCGGCAAGTTCCGGCAACAGCCGTTCGATGCCACGCGCCAGACCGGTGGACACCGGAATCACCGACTGAAACGCCGAACGCGTGCGGCGCAGGTCTTCATGGTGATATGCGTCGATCACCGGCTGGTCGTTCATCGCCGAGTGGATGGTGGTGATCGACACGTAGTCCACGCCGATCGCCTGGTCCAGCAGGCGCAACAACGGCACGCTGCAATTGGTGGTGCAGGAAGCGTTGGACACCAACCGTTCAGCGCCGGTCAGGCAATCCTGGTTGATGCCGTAGACGATGGTGGCGTCGACATCCGCCTCGCTGGCCATCGGCTGGGAAAACAGCACACGCGGCGCGCCGGCATCGAGAAAACGCTGGCCGTCGGCACGGGTGTTATAGGCACCGGAGCATTCCAACACCAGGTCGACGCCCAGCGCCGCCCAGTCGATGCCCTCGGGGGTGGCACTGCGCAGCACTTTCACGCAGTCGCCCTTGATATGCAGACAATCGCCTTCCACCCGCACTTCGCCGGGGAACCGGCCGTGGGTGGAGTCAAAGCGTGTCAGGTATTCGATGCTGGCCATGTCGGCCAAATCGTTGATCGCGACAATCTCAAACCCGGCCGCCGCCCCTCGCTCGAACAGAGCACGCAAGACGCAACGACCAATACGGCCGTAGCCGTTGAGTGCAACTTTGTAAGGACGCGGTTGGGGCATGGGGTTCTCGCAGTGTGGGCGACACAAACCATCTAACCAATGTAGGAGCGAGCTTGCTCGCGAAGATCGTCAACGATAACGCAGCGTCTCTGGTTTGACGCGGCGCTCTCTCGTTCTTCGCGAGCAAGCTCGCTCCTACAGTGGGTGCGATGGGCAGTCGCCACCGCACATCTGTGTGCAGCAGCCAGTTGGCCACCGCGTTCGCGCTTTTAGTCTTCCAGCAGCTCTTCAGCCTGACCCAGGATGTTTTCCAGGGTGAAACCGAACTCTTCGAACAAGGCTGGTGCCGGCGCCGACTCACCGTAGGTGGTCATGCCGATCACGCGGCCTTCCAGGCCCACGTACTTGTACCAGTAGTCGGCGTGAGCCGCTTCGATGGCGATACGCGCGCTGACCTGCAGCGGCAATACCGATTGCTTGTAGTCGGCGTCCTGAGCTTCGAACACGCTGGTGCAAGGCATGGACACCACGCGCACGTTGCGGCCCTGGGCAGTCAGCTTGTCGTAGGCCTGAACGGTCAGGCCGACTTCGGAACCGGTAGAGATCAGGATCAGCTCCGGCTCGCCGATGCAGTCCTTGAGCACGTAGCCACCACGGCTGATGTCAGCGATCTGCGCGTCAGTGCGAACCTGATGTTGCAGGTTCTGACGGGAGAAGATCAGCGCCGAAGGGCCGTCCTTGCGCTCGATCGCGTGTTTCCAGGCCACGGCGGATTCGACCGCGTCGGCTGGGCGCCAGCAATCCAGGTTCGGCGTGGTGCGCAGGCTGGTCAATTGCTCGACCGGCTGGTGGGTCGGGCCGTCTTCGCCCAGGCCGATGGAGTCGTGGGTGTACACGTGGATCACGCGTTTCTTCATCAGCGCGGCCATACGCACTGCGTTGCGCGCGTATTCCATGAACATCAGGAAGGTCGCGCCGTAAGGCACCAGACCGCCGTGCAGGGACACGCCGTTCATGATCGCGCTCATGCCGAATTCGCGCACGCCGTAGTACATGTAGTTACCGCTGGCGTCTTCGGCGGAGACACCTTTGCAACCTTTCCACAGGGTCAGGTTGGAACCGGCCAGGTCGGCCGAACCGCCGAGGAACTCAGGCAGCAGCGGGCCAAAGGCGTTCAAGGTGTTCTGGCTGGCTTTACGGCTGGCGATGGTCTCGCCCTTGGCCGCGACTTCGGCGATGTAGGCCGAGGCTTTTTCCGCGAAGTCGGCAGGCAGGTCACCGGCGAGGCGGCGTACCAGCTCATTGGCAAGCTCCGGGAATTCGGCGGAGTAGGCGGCGAAACGCTGGTCCCACTCGGCTTCGGTGGCCAGGCCTTGTTCCTTGGCGTCCCATTCGGCGTAGATGTCGGCCGGGATTTCGAACGGGCCGTAGTTCCACTTCAGCGCTTCACGGGTCAGGGCGATTTCCGCGTCACCCAGCGGGGCGCCGTGGCAGTCTTCTTTGCCTTGCTTGTTCGGCGAGCCGAAACCGATGGTGGTCTTGCAGCAGATCAGGGTCGGCTGCTCGCTCTTGCGGGCGGTGTCGATAGCGGTCTTGATTTCTTCCGGGTCGTGGCCGTCGACGTTGCGGATCACCTGCCAGTTATAGGCCTCGAAACGCTTAGGGGTGTCGTCGGTGAACCAGCCTTCGACTTCGCCGTCGATGGAGATGCCGTTGTCGTCGTAGAAGGCAATCAGCTTGCCCAGGCCCAAGGTACCAGCCAGGGAAGCGACTTCGTGGGAAATGCCTTCCATCATGCAGCCATCACCCAGGAATACGTAGGTGTGGTGGTCGACGATGTGGTGGCCGGGGCGGTTGAACTGCGCGCCCAGGACTTTTTCAGCCAGGGCGAAACCGACGGCGTTGGCCAGGCCTTGGCCCAGGGGACCGGTGGTGGTCTCGACGCCTGGGGTGTAGCCGAATTCCGGGTGACCCGGGGTACGGCTGTGCAACTGGCGGAAGTTTTTCAGATCGTCGATGGTCAGATCGTAGCCGGTCAGGTGCAGCAGCGAGTAGATCAGCATCGAGCCGTGGCCGTTGGACAGCACGAAGCGGTCACGGTCGGCGAAAGACGGGTTGGTCGGGTTGTGTTTCAGGTAGTCACGCCAGAGTACCTCGGCGATATCCGCCATGCCCATCGGGGCACCGGGATGGCCGCTGTTGGCTTTTTGCACGGCATCCATGCTGAGGGCACGAATGGCGTTGGCACGCTCACGACGGCTGGGCATCGCTGTTCTCCTGAGGGTTGAATAAAAGAAACGGAAAAAAGGACCGGCATTTTCCCTCAGCCACCGCCTGCGGGCAATGACAGATAGTCACTTGAGGGCGTTTTTCCTGTGGTTTGCGCGGCAATCGCCTGCAGAACCCTGCCGCCGCTTCGTCTAACGGGAATAGCGCTCGCTTATAACCGCCACTTATCGACCAATATCAAAACTTTTTGATATTGGCCTTGCGATGATTTCCACCCGTCACTAGACTGCTGGCCTTATGAACTTACCCGTGCCCTCCCTGCGTCCCGACGATGGCGATGAACTGGCTGCCTTATGCAAGGCCGCTGGCGATCCGTTGCGCCTGAACGTCTTGCGGGTGCTGGCCAACGATTCCTTCGGCGTGCTGGAACTGGCGCAGATTTTCGCCATCGGCCAATCAGGCATGAGCCATCACTTGAAGGTCCTGGCCCAGGCCGACCTGGTGGCCACCCGCCGCGAAGGCAATGCGATTTTTTACCGCCGCGCCCTGCCCCACACCGAGTTGCTCGGCGGCAAGCTGCACAGCGCGCTGCTGGAAGAAGTGGACAACTTGAGCCTGCCCGGCGACGTGCAATCACGCATCGGCCAGGTTCACGGGCAGCGCGCGGCGGCCAGCCAGGACTTTTTCTCACGGGTCGCCGAGAAGTTTCGCGCCCAGCAAGACCTGATCGCCGGCTTGCCGCAATATCGCGAAAGTGTACTGGCGTTGTTGGACAAGCTGAGCTTCAGTCATAAAGCGACGGCCCTGGAAGTCGGGCCTGGCGATGGCGGCTTTTTGCCGGAACTGGCGCGCCGCTTTCAACAGGTCACGGCGCTGGACAACAGCCCGGCGATGCTCGAACTGGCACGCCAGTTGTGCGAGCGCGAGGCCTTGGGCAACGTCAGCCTGCAGTTGGCCGATGCCCTGAATGACACCAGCCTGCGGGCCGATTGCGTGGTGCTGAACATGGTCCTGCACCATTTCGCCGCCCCCGCCGACGCCCTCAAGCAGATGGCGAATTTGCTGCAACCCGGCGGGAGCCTGCTGGTTACAGATTTATGCAGCCACAACCAGAATTGGGCCAGGGAGGCCTGCGGTGATCTCTGGTTGGGTTTTGAACAGGACGATCTGGCCCGTTGGGCCACCGCTGCGGGACTCGTTCCCGGGGAAAGCCTCTATGTAGGTTTACGTAATGGTTTCCAGATCCAGGTCCGCCACTTTCAGCGACCGACTGGCGACACTCACCATCGGTAAATATCAGGAAAACATCGAGATGAGCGAATACTCCCTTTTCACCTCCGAGTCCGTGTCTGAAGGGCATCCGGACAAAATCGCCGACCAGATTTCTGATGCGGTGCTGGACGCCATCATTGCTGAAGACAAGTTCGCCCGTGTGGCGTGCGAGACTCTGGTGAAAACGGGCGTGGCGATCATCGCCGGCGAAGTCACCACCACGGCCTGGGTCGACCTGGAGCATATCGTCCGCGAGGTGATCACCAACATCGGCTATAACAGCTCCAACGTCGGCTTCGACGGCGCGACCTGCGGCGTGATGAACATCATCGGCAAGCAGTCCCCGGACATCAACCAGGGTGTCGACCGCGCCAAGCCAGAAGACCAGGGCGCCGGCGACCAGGGCCTGATGTTCGGCTACGCCAGCAACGAAACCGACGTGCTGATGCCAGCGCCGATCACCTTCTCGCACCAACTGGTGCAGCGCCAGGCCGAAGCCCGTAAATCCGGCCTGCTGCCGTGGCTGCGTCCGGACGCCAAGTCCCAAGTGACGTGCCGTTATGAAGGCGGCAAAGTGGTCGGTATCGATGCTGTCGTGCTGTCGACCCAGCACAACCCGGACGTTTCCTACGCCGACTTGCGCGAAGGCGTGATGGAGCTGATCGTCAAGCACGTGCTGCCGGCTGAACTGCTGAACAAGGACACCCAGTTCCACATCAACCCGACCGGCAAGTTCATCATCGGTGGCCCGGTGGGCGACTGCGGCCTGACCGGGCGCAAGATCATCGTCGACAGCTATGGCGGCATGGCCCGTCACGGCGGTGGCGCGTTCTCCGGCAAAGACCCATCCAAGGTTGACCGTTCGGCGGCCTACGCTGGTCGCTACGTGGCCAAGAACATCGTCGCCGCTGGCCTGGCCGAGCGTTGCGAGATTCAGGTGTCCTACGCCATCGGCGTGGCCCAGCCTACGTCGATCTCGCTGAACACCTTCGGCACCGGCAAGATCAGCGATGACAAGATCGTCAAACTGGTGCGCGAGATCTTCGACCTGCGCCCTTACGCGATCACCACCATGCTCGACCTGCTGCACCCGATGTACCAGGAAACCGCGGCCTACGGCCACTTCGGCCGTACCCCGGCGCAGAAGACGGTCGGCGACGACACCTTCACCACCTTCACCTGGGAAAAAACCGACCGCGCCAACGACCTGCGTATCGCTGCCGGCCTGTAATCGCTTGCGCTACCCAAAGCCCTGCCGGGTTCGCCCGGCGGGGCTTTTTATTGTCGGGCGATTCGCGTCGGTGTTCACATTTTTTGGATCCAAACCTTGCAGGCTAAATAATGGCCCACTAGAATCCGCGCCCTCTCGGGCCCTCCACCTTATTCTGGATATTGCACTGCGCCGGCCCGGGACTCATCAGCGCGCAGGCAATCGGACATTGAGGTTTTCATGCATATTTCCAAGCTCGCCCCTGCCGCCCTGCTGCTCAGCCTGTTTGCCCTGCCGGTGAACGCCGCCGACCTGAGCGCACTGAGTGGCGCACTGAGCTCCCAGCTCGGTGGCGGCAACTCCGGCGACTGCCAGCAGCATGCCAAAGACCTGCAAACCAAGATCGACGCGGCCAATGCCAAGAACGACGCGTTGAAAGTGAAGGCCTTCGAAGCCGCGCTGGAGCAGGTCAACAAAGGCTGTAACAAACTCGCCGAGTCCCAGGCCAACGTCGATGCCAAGCAGCAAAAGCAGCAGGCCAAGGCAGAAAACAACGATGCCGTGAAAGCCCTGGGTGGTCTGTTCAAGTAAGCAGAAACACCCGGTAAAAAGCCCCGCTCTGTCGGGGCTTTTTTGTGGGCGCGAAGATCCCTTAGGCTGAACGCCCCTTACCGAGCAAGGATGCTCCCGATGCGCTTGCTGATCGTTCTTTTACTCAGTGTTCTAACCGGGTTGGCCAGGGCTGAAGAGTGCCCCGATGACGCACGGGCACAAATCGGCCCGCTGGCTCGGCAAATCAGCCTCTGGGACGACAGTTACCACCGGCTCGGCCATTCGCCCATCAGCGACGAACTCTACGACCAGGCCCGCCAGCGCCTGGCTCACTGGCAACGGTGTTTCCCGCAACCGGCGGCGGTGGCCGACAAGCCTCTGGCCAGCTCACGGGGCACCTCGCCGCACCCGGTGGCCCATACGGGCCTGGACAAATTGCTCGACGAACACGCCGTCGGCGAATGGCTCCAGGTTCGCCAAGATGTGTGGGTCCAGCCCAAGGTCGACGGTGTCGCCGTGAGCCTGGTGTACCGCCAGGGGCGCCTGCACCAAGTGATCAGCCGGGGCGACGGCTTGCTCGGCCAGGACTGGTCGGCCTGCGCGAAAAAAATCCCCGGCATCGTCCAGCAACTGCCGGAGCCCATCGACCTGGTGCTGCAAGGTGAGCTCTATTGGCGTCTCGACGACCATGTGCAATCAAGCCTGGGCGGGCTCAATGCGCGCAGCAGGGTGGCCGGTTTGATGAACCGTCGACAGTTGAGCGACGCCGAGGCCGCCGGGATCGGTCTGTTTGTCTGGGCCTGGCCCGATGGCCCGGCGGACTTCACCGAGCGCCTGGCCACCCTGGCAGGCTGGGGCTTCATCGACAGCCAACGCTACAGCCGGCCCATCCAGGACATCGCCGGCGCCGCCCGCTGGCGCACCTACTGGTACAACCATCCACTGCCATTTGCCAGTGATGGCGTCGTGCTGCACCAGGCCACGCGCGCACCCGCCAAGCGCTGGCAGGTCAGTGCGCCTTACTGGGCAGTCGCCTGGAAATACCCCGCCGCCAAGGCTCTCGCACTGGTACGCAAGGTGCAGTTCAACATCGGCCGCACCGGGCGCATCACCCCTATCCTGGAACTCGAACCGGTGCGCCTGGACGACCGGCAGATCAGCCGCGTCAGCACCGGCTCCCTGCAACGCTGGAAAACCCTGGATATCCGCCCCGGCGACCAGGTCGCCATCAGCCTCGCCGGCCAGGTCATCCCGCGACTGGACGAGGTGGTCCTGCGCAACGAGACCCGAGTGGACATCCAAGTCCCCAACGCCCGGGACTTTCACGCCCTGAGTTGCTGGCAACTGGACCCTGGCTGCGAAGAACAGTTGCTGTCGCGCCTGACCTGGTTGAGCGGCAACCAGGGCCTGGGCCTGCCGCATATGGGCCGGGAGACGTGGAACGTATTGATCCAGGCCGGTCTAATCGCAGGCTTCCTCGATTGGTTGACCCTCGATGCGGCAGAGCTTGCTAACATTGAGGGCTTCGGCGATCGCAGCCGTGCGCGGGTGCTCGACAGTATCCAAAGCGCGCGGCAACGGCCTTTCGCTCAATGGCTCAAAGCCCTGGGTGTACCGCCTGCGGCACGCAATAACCTGGAAGGCGACTGGCAGGCGCTGGTTGCCAAGGACACCCAAGCCTGGCTGGCCCTGGATGGCATCGGCCCGGGCCGCGCGGCGCAACTCAGCGCTTTTTTTCGCGACCCGCAGATACAGGCTTTGGCTGAGACACTACGCGTGGCCGGAATAGACGGGTTTTGAACCCGACCCGGCCATCAGATTGCGACTTTGGAGCTCCATATGAAATTTTTAGCCCCTTTTGCCCTGCTGACCGTCGCATGCTTCATGGCGACGCCGCTGCTGGCAGCCGAAGAAGCAACCCCGCTGACCGGCTGCGCCGCCAAGCGCCAGGCGATCAGCACCCAGATCGAACAGGCCAAGGCCCATGGCGACAGCGCACAACAAGCCGGCCTGGAGAAAGCCCTGAGTGAAGTCACGGCCAACTGCAACGACGCGGCGTTGAAAAAGGAACGCGAAAACAAGGTGCTCGACGCCAAGCATGACGTCAGCCGCCGTCAGGCCGACCTCGACAAGGCGATGAAAAAAGGCGACGCGGACAAGATCAACAAACGCAAGGACAAACTGGCCGAGTCGCGCAAAGCACTGCAGGATGCGGTGGAAGAACTCGACCAGTAAACCGGTCAGTGGTCCCGGAACTGCTTATGACAGGCGCTGCAGGCATCTTCGACTTTCTGCACTGCAGGCGAAAGGTTACTGGCCTTGTAAGGCTGCACCTGGCTTGCGATCACCAATTCACCGGTGGCCGCTTCGAGGTCGCGGGCCATTTGCTGGAATTGCGCCTGTTTTTGCCAGACGTCGTCCTTGGCGCTGGTGTGGTCTTCCTCACGCACGCTCGGAAAATGCTTCCATGGCTCATGGGACAACGCATCGAGCTTGACCGCGCCTTCGGCGAACTTCGCGCCGTCGAACGGGATGCGCCCACGCAACATGCCGCCCAGGTCTTCGCCGGTCTTGAGCATTTGCTTGAAGATCGCTTTGCGCTGGCCCAGGGGCGAATTCGGATCAACGCCGCCACAGGCGGACAGCGCCAGGCAGGCCAGCAGTACAACAGTCAGTTTTTTAAAAGTCATGGTGGCTTCGAGGTCACGGGAAACGGCGGCCAGTATCCTCGCCCCACCCGCAAAGACCAATAGCCCTATTAACGATAAGGGTTGCCCAAACGCGTCGACGCACGGGCAATCGCTTCAGGAATTGCTTGTATGAATATCGCTTTGAAACCCTGGAGCCGCCGTCTGGCGTGGGCTCTACCGATGATCGCGGTGCTGGCCGGCTGCGATGCGGGCAAGGACACGCACAAAGATGAAACAATCAAACCCCATGCGGTGGCCACCTATGTGAACGCACCGTGGGAAGCCCTGCCGGCGGTGTCCGACAGCGAACTGCTGGCCGGGTTTGAGTCCTGGCGCAGCGCCTGCCAACGCCTCAAGGCTGACCCGGTGTGGGGCGCGACCTGCGCGGCGGCAACGGCGGTGCCAGGCGATGCCGCGGCGGTTCGCGGTTTTCTCAAGGAACGCCTGGACGTATTCGGCCTGCGCTCGGCCGACAACACACCGAACGGCCTGATCACCGGCTACTACGAACCCGTCTACCCCGGCAGCCTGACCGAAACCCCCACCGCCCATGTGCCGGTGTACGGCGTGCCGGACGACCTGATCATCGTCAACCTCGAAAGCATCTACCCGGAACTCAAGGGCAAGCGCCTGCGCGGCCGCCTGGAAGGTCGTGTGCTCAAGCCGTATGACGACGCCAGCACGATCAACGGCCAAGGCTCCACCGCCAAGCCGATCGCCTGGCTGACCGACCCGATGGACCTGCAGTTCCTGCAGATCCAGGGTTCGGGGCGGATTCAACTGGCAGGCGGGCGCCAATTGCGCATCGGCTATGGCGACCAGAACGGCTACCCCTACCGCCCCATCGGCCGCTGGCTGGTGGAGCAAGGCGAGCTGAAGAAAGAAGACGTGACCATGGGTGCCATCGGCGCCTGGGCCAAGGCGCATCCGCAGCGCATTCCGGAACTGCTGGCGAGCAACCCCAGCTACGTGTTCTTCAGCGCCCGCCCCGACAGCAACGAAGGCCCTCGCGGCTCGCTGAACGTGCCGCTGACCGCCGGCTACAGCGTGGCGGTGGATCGCAAGGTGATTCCGCTGGGCAGCCTGCTGTGGCTGTCGACCACACGGCCGGACGGTGCGCCGATCGTGCGCCCCGTCGCCGCGCAGGATACCGGCGGCGCAATCACCGGCGAAGTGCGCGCAGACTTGTTCTGGGGCACAGGGGCGGCCGCAGGCGAACTGGCAGGGAATATGAAGCAGCAGGGGCAGATCTGGATGTTGTGGCCAAAGGGCGCCGCATTACCCCAGGTACCAGATGCCCCCGCCGGCACCTGACAGACGCTGATCGACAGTGTGGGGCGAGCCAGCCCCCACACTGCGACAAGCGTTAGATCGAGACGAAGAAGAAACTCGCAATCAGCGCCATGCCCACCGCCCACACCAGCGAGCGCAGGATGGCCCAGTCCGCCAGGTAGCAGATGATGTACAGCAGGCGGCTGGTGATAAACAGCACCGCGAGGACATTGATCGTGACCAGTTCGGCGGTGCCGGCCAGGTGCGCGATGATCACTGCGGCAGCAAACGCCGGGGTCACTTCAAAGCTGTTGAGTTGCGCGTTATGGGCGCGTTTGGCGAAGCCTTCCAGGGTATCGAGGAAGGCACGCGGGTCATGGTTCTGCCGTGGCCCGAACTTGCCGCCACTGAATTTGGCCACACCGGTACACAGGTACGGCAGAAAGATTGCGATCAATACACACCAGAAAGCGACAGTCATCACTCATTCCTTTTTTGGTTTTATCAAGGCGATCAACGCTTTATCACGAACATGCCGACCCGCATCCAGCCACAGGCTCTGCGTCCAACCGCATGGCCCAAAGCACCCAAGCGTAGCTCATCAAAACGCACACCCCCAACCGCCATGGGTTCCGTGTCGGCAGCGCGTTGATTCTGCCGCTCACTGATCCTTATTGATCCGCTGCGGATGCCTCGGGTCCGCTGCAACCTTACCCGGCAAGCTGCTTTCGCTGCGGATCTGCGCATGACTGATCAGCGCAAAGATACAGCTGCCGCCAATGATATTGCCGGCCAGGGTCGGCCCGGCGAATATCAGCCAGAAATCCTTCCACGGCAGTTCACCGGCAAATACCAGGTAAGACACTTCCGCCGAGCCGACCACGATGTGGGTGAAATCCCCCAGCGCCATCAAGTAGGTGATCAGGATGATGATCCAGAGCTTGGCGCTTTCCATCGACGGAATCATCCACACCATGGTGGCGATCATCCAGCCGGAAACGATGCCCTTGGCAAACATCTGGCCGGGGGCGTTTTCCATGACTTTGCGTCCGATCTCAAGGAAGGCCTGGTCGGTCCTGGTATCGAAGATCGGCAGGTGCAGCATCACATAAGCCACCAGCAAGGTGCCGCACAGGTTACCCACCAGCACCACCGTCCACAGCCGCAGCAAGCGCCCGGCATTGGCCAGGGTCGGTTTGCTCATCACCGGCAGCACTGCGGTCAGGGTGTTTTCGGTGAACAACTGCTGACGCGCGAGAATCACCGCCAAAAAGCCCGCGCAGTAACCGAAACTGGCAATGACTTTGAACCCTTCACCGTCCGGCAGGCGCGAGTTGAGCAGGCCCATGCCCATCAGTGACAGGCCCATGGTCAGGCCGGCCGCCAGCGCCGACCACCACAATGCCGCCACCGTGCGCTCCAGTTCCTGGTCGCCCTGGGTGCGGATGATTTCATGCAGCACCGCCGCGCGGGGTGGCTGGTTCTTGTCGACGTCGTGCTGCTCTTCCTTCGACAGGTTGGGGGTCTTGCCGTCGTCGTGCGTGGCCATGATGCTCCAGAGTCCAAGGGGTACCTGTAGCTACGACAGGCTGGAGCGATGGCTGTTCAGTGGCCTGGCAACTAAACCGGTATGCGCCAGGCCTTGGCCATCTCCACCGTGGTCGAGCTGAACGGTTTTGACCAGGGCTTGTTGCGCGCGCCGTAGTGCCGAATGATCTCGTCGAGCACCCGGTTGAACGCCGCGGGGGTGGTCGCCTTGGCCAAATCCGCCGCAGCGCGTTGCAGCAGGTCGACATTGGCGTCGGTCTGGCCTGGCCGGTACAGCGATGGGTAGATGACCTCGCGGGTGAAGTTTTCGGCCTTTACCGCGATGTCGCGCCGTTTCATTTCGGCGACCGCACTGGCCATGACGCTGGACATCGGCGAGGCGCCCGAAGTCTGCTTGGCCGCCACCTGCAACAACTGCTGAAAATTGCGCTGCCCCGCGGCATTCAATCGACGCCCCAGCCACTCGACGTGCTCAGGCCGACTGGCGAGCGCATCCAGGTTACGCAGCGCGGCAGACAGCTCAGGTGTGAAGATCAGGGTGTCGTGGGCCTGGTTCACCTTGGCAATGGCACTGTCCAGGGTTTGCAGCGCTTGTTGTGCGTTCTGTCTGAACATCAACACCGCGGCGGCGGCCGGGTCTTTCTGCAAGGTTGCCTGCGCACTGGCCAGCATCGCATCGTCCATTGCCAGCACCGCGTCATCCAACGAGGCGAACGTGTGATGCTCGCGCACCGTGTCGCGTTGTTCCAAGTGCGCCGCCACGGTTTTGCGCGCCTGTGCCTGCAGATGCTGCTTGTCTTGCGCGCTCATGGTGAAATTCACGGTGCCGTTGAGCGTGCCGCGAAAGTCCCCCTTATCCGTCTTCAGCGGCAGGACCACGGTCTGCTCGGCAAACGCCTTGAGCCGCTCATTTTGATAGGCTTCGGCGGACGCATGGGGCGTTCCGGTCAGCTTGTCGACGAGGCTGCTGAAAAAACCGCCGCTTTTTTTCGGCATCGCTGCGTCTTCGGCTTCAAACTTGACGATCAGAGACTCGTGCTGGCTCAAAGGGCTTTCTGCAAACGAGGGCTCGATCACCCCGGGGGCCGGCGTGTTGAGCAGCAGGCCACCGTCCTGGAAGGCAGTGGCTTCGGTGGTTTCCTGGAAGGCATGCCCCTGCTCGGCAGGGCGCTTGAAAAGCACCGGCAACGACGCCGAAATGTGTGCGGCGCGGGCGATGTCCATGTCCGGGGTCAGGCTGGCGTTGAACGTCACCAATTGCGGGCGGCCGTCGAACATCCCAGTGCCGGTGATATTGAGCGGTTTGATCGCCGGGATATGTCGGTTCAACACCTCAAGATCGCGAAACGTCGGAGCCTCGCCGGCGCTGAGCCGGTCGGCGATTTTCATGACTTCACCAGGCCGGGTGGCCCTTGGCGTAGCGGCGATATGGGCAAGGACCGATTGGCGCGACTCATTGCGCAGCAATTGCTCCAAGGGACGCGCCTCGGTTTGCAGGCGCGGCATCATGGTCAGCAACAATTGAGAGATATTGCCCGCCGGGCCTGGCAAGCGCCGGGTGAGTTTGCCCAGGCGAGCACTGGCCTCTTGCAGCCAGGCTGTCAACGGGTCGTCGCTGTTCAACAGGCTCGGCAGGTCGATGCGGTTCGATAGCTTGCCGAAGACCTCGGCGTTCATGCCGCTGGCGAGCAACGAGGCAGAAATCGCGCCGGCGGATGAGCCGGAAATAACCTGGATACCTTGTAGCTTCCCACTGTCCTCCAGCGCCTGCACCATTCCCGGATAGGCAATGCCTTTGGCACCTCCGCCGCTAAGCACCAGATGGCTGGGCGGTGGCGGCGACAACACCACCTCCACCTGGCCGTCAATATTGCGGGAAAGACTCAGTTTGCGCGGTCCCGCGGCCTCAACCAACGTGGTTTTCACGTCTTGGCTGAGGGGGGCTTGCGATGACTGGAGCGAAAGCGGCTGCATCTGCGCAGCCAGATTGGACGACACTTTCATACATAGGCTCTCGATACAGAACGTAGTCCTGAGTCGTGAGAAAGCCTGGGAAAGATCCACGCGGAATGATTTGGTAAAGCAATCAAACCGCTGTGCGGTTACGCAGGAGGGCTGTCTTCCTTGAACTGGTCTTTCACGTATTTGATCTCGGTCCGGCCGTGAGGCGCGGGCAAACCGTCTTCGCCGAGGTTGACGAAGACCATTTTTTCCACGGTGAGGATGCTTTTGCGGGTGATCTTGTTGCGCACTTCACAGGTCAGGGTGATGGAGGTGCGGCCGAAATCGGTGGCGGTGATGCCCAGCTCGATGATGTCGCCCTGGCGCGAGGCGCTGACGAAGTTGATTTCGGAAATGTACTTGGTCACCACGCGCTGGTTGCCCAATTGGACAATCGCGTAGATGGCTGCTTCCTCGTCGATCCAACGCAGCAGGCTGCCACCGAACAGGGTGCCGTTGGGGTTGAGGTCTTCAGGTTTTACCCATTTGCGGGTGTGGAAGTTCATGGTCACTCCAAAGCGTCTTGCCGAATGATGGGCAATATCATGGCAGAGCCTGGGCGCAAGCTCTATGCGCCATTGCCTATCGCCCCCATGCGGGATCTTCATATCGCCGACAGAAAGACTTGGGAAGTGCCGCGTACACAGCTATAATCGCACCCGCTTCAAAACGGTCATCTTCAGTTGATACCGTTCTCCCGCCACCTGTCCGAGGGGCGCTGCAGCAGGTTAGACCTGTCAGGCTCGGATGGGGCGTTGTCCGGCCTGGTTGTCCTGGCCTGATACTAAACGCACAACGGCGCCCATTCGCACACTACGAATGGAGGCTCTTCATGAGCGCTGTAATTACGCCTGCAGATTTCAACGACTACAAAGTCGCCGACATGTCCCTCGCTGCCTGGGGCCGTCGCGAAACCTTTATCGCCGAATCCGAAATGCCAGCCCTGATGGGCCTGCGTCGCAAGTATGCCGCCGAGCAACCGCTCAAGGGCGCGAAGATCCTCGGCTGCATCCACATGACCATCCAGACTGCCGTGCTGATCGAAACCCTGGTTGCCCTGGGTGCCGAAGTGCGTTGGTCGTCCTGCAACATCTTCTCGACGCAAGACCAGGCCGCTGCCGCCATCGCCGCTGCCGGTATCCCGGTATTCGCCTGGAAAGGCGAGACCGAAGAAGAGTACGAGTGGTGCCTGGAGCAAACCATCCTTAAAGATGGCGCGCCTTGGGATGCCAACATGATCCTCGACGACGGCGGCGACCTGACCGAGCTGCTGCACAAGAAGTACCCGCAGATCCTCGACCGCGTCCACGGCGTGACCGAAGAAACCACCACCGGCGTACACCGCCTGCTGGACATGCTGGCCAAGGGCGAGCTGAAAATCCCGGCCATCAACGTCAACGACTCGGTGACCAAGAGCAAGAACGACAACAAGTACGGCTGCCGTCACAGCCTGAACGATGCGATCAAGCGCGGCACCGACCACCTGCTGTCGGGCAAGCAAGCCCTGGTGATCGGCTACGGTGACGTGGGCAAGGGTTCGTCCCAGTCCCTGCGCCAGGAAGGCATGATCGTCAAGGTCTCCGAAGTCGACCCGATCTGCGCCATGCAAGCCTGCATGGACGGTTTCGAAGTGGTTTCGCCGTTCATCGATGGCATCAACGATGGCAGCGAAGCGAGCATCGACAAGGCCCTGCTGGGCAAGATCGACCTGATCGTCACCACCACCGGTAACGTGAATGTCTGCGATGCCAACATGCTCAAGGCCCTGAAGAAGCGCGCCGTGGTGTGCAACATCGGTCACTTCGACAATGAAATCGACACCGCTTTCATGCGCAAGAACTGGGCATGGGAAGAAGTGAAGCCACAGGTACACAAGGTTCACCGTACCGGCTCGGGCGATTTCGACCCGCAGAACGACGACTACCTGATCCTGCTGGCCGAAGGCCGCCTGGTAAACCTGGGTAACGCCACTGGCCACCCAAGCCGCATCATGGACGGCTCGTTCGCCAACCAGGTACTGGCGCAGATCTTCCTGTTCGGCCAGAAGTACGCCGACCTGTCGCCGGCCCAGAAAGCCGAGCGTCTGACCGTGGAAGTGCTGCCGAAGAAACTCGACGAAGAAGTGGCCCTGGAAATGGTCCGCGGCTTCGGCGGCGTGGTGACTCAACTGACCAAGACCCAGGCCGACTACATCGGCGTGACCGTCGAAGGTCCGTTCAAGCCGCACGCTTACCGCTACTAAGTAACCAGCTCCACCTGCTCTAACCTGTAGGAGCGAGCTTGCTCGCGAAAAACCCAAGGGCACCGCGTACAGCCTGTTTGACGCGTTATCGTTGACGTTCTTCGCGAGCAAGCTCGCTCCTACAGTGCAGGTGGGTTGCACAGTCGGCTTCTGAGTTTCCAAGGGTATTACCATGTCCCAAGACCGTCGCTACAGCTTCGAGTTCTTTCCGACCAAGACCGATGCTGGGCATGAAAAACTGATGGCGACTGCCAAGCAGTTGGCCAGCTACCACCCCGACTTCTTCTCCTGCACCTACGGCGCTGGCGGCTCGACCCGTGACCGCACGATCAACACCGTGTTGCAGCTGGAAAGCGAAGTCAAAATTCCCGCCGCGCCGCACTTGTCGTGCGTGGGCGACAGCAAGGCCGACCTGCGCGCCCTGCTGACCCAATACAAAGGCGCCGGCATCAAGCGCATCGTCGCCCTGCGCGGTGACCTGCCATCCGGCATGGGCATGGCCAGCGGTGAGCTGCGCTACGCCAACGACCTGGTGAGCTTCATCCGCGAAGAAAGCGGCGATCACTTCCACATCGAAGTGGCCGCTTACCCGGAGATGCATCCACAGGCGCGCAACTTCGAAGACGATCTGCAGAATTTCGTGCGCAAGGCCAACGCCGGCGCCGACAGTGCGATCACCCAGTACTTCTTCAACGCCGACAGCTACTTCTACTTCGTCGAGCGTGTACGGGCCATGGGTGTGAACATCCCGATCGTGCCAGGCATCATGCCGATCACCAACTACAGCAAGCTGGCGCGCTTCTCCGACGCCTGCGGTGCTGAGATCCCACGCTGGGTGCGTAAGCAACTGGAAGCCTATGGCGACGACGTCAAAAGCATCCAGGCATTCGGCGAACAGGTAATCAGTGAGATGTGTGAACAATTGTTGCAAGGTGGTGCGCCAGGGCTGCATTTCTATACCCTGAACCAGGCTGAACCTAGCCTTGCCATCTGGAACAACCTCAAGCTGCCACGCTGAAGTTTGCCCGGCTGTGCCAAGGCCCTCGTTTCTACGAGGGCCTTTGTCGTTTTACATGCCCACGGAATTTCGCCCTGCGCCACAACGTGGCGAAAAAAGACGCGGCAGAATCAGGAACTTCATCATGCCTCGCCAAGGTTTCAAAGATGCGGGAATGCGCGCGCCAGAGCTTCTCTTTCATTCAGGAGCATCGTAACCTCAGGCCATGTCCGCCCTTCTGAAGCTGTTGACTGCGACTCTTTTTACTTGCCTGAGCCTGGCCGCTCACGGCGAGAAATTGCGCATCGTCACCGAACCGTGGGCGCCTTACGTGTATGACGACAACGGCACGATGCGCGGGCTGGACTATGAAACCACGGTGATCGTGTTCCAGCGCCTGGGCGTCGATGTGCAGTGGCAATTCCTGCCGTGGAAACGCTGCCTGGCGATGCTCGAACAAGGCCACGCCGACGGCGCGCTGGACATTTTCCACAGCCATGAGCGCGATGCCCTGCTGCTGTACCCCAGCGAACCGCTGTCGGAAGTGGAGTTCGTGCTGTTCTACGCCAATGAGCGGCCCCACCCGGTCCAGACCCTCGACGAGTTGCGCGGGCTGACCGTGGGCACCTCGCCGGGTTACCTGTACGGCGCCGAATTCAGTGAGTCCAACATGTTCCAACGCGAGCCGGCGCCGAGTCATGAAGCGAACTTCGGCAAATTGCTGCTTGGCCGCATCGATCTGCTGGTGACTGACCGCCGGGTCGGCCAGCATGTGATCGCGGCCTTGGGCCTGGAAGGCCAGGTCAGCCAGGCGCCCGCCGTGATCCGCCGCCAGCAGCAGTTCCTCGCCGTGCGCCGTGGCGCGGGCATGGACCTGCTGGTGCAGCGCTTTGCCGCCGAACTCAAGCGCTTCAAACAAGAGCCGGCCTACGCCGCCTTGAGTGCCAAATATGGTGGTATTCAAAGCGCAGCGGCGCCGATTACACTGCACGAACACACCGTTGAGCAGCAGGAAAGCAGCGCGCGGTGATTGCTCTGTTATACTCGGGCCTTCCCGCCAGGCTTACGCCCGGCCGCTGAGGTCTTGAAAAAGACACCCAACCCAGCTACTGCGCAGCTTTGCGGCCCGCGCGAGCCATTGGAGTGTCCGCCAGACGCAGCAGGACCGGACGGGGTTGCGCTCCCCTAAGCGCCATTCACGCCCGGCAAGATTATCCCTTTGGGCCAAGCCCTAACTAAAACAGGATTACTCATGTCCTTTGCTTCCCTCGGTCTCTCCGAGGCTTTAGTCCGCGCCATCGAGGCAGCGGGCTATACCGAGCCTACTCCGGTGCAACAGCGGGCTATTCCCGCCGTGTTGCAAGGTCGCGACCTGATGGTTGCGGCTCAGACAGGTACTGGTAAAACCGGCGGCTTCGCCCTCCCGATTCTGGAGCGGTTGTTCCCCAATGGTCACCCGGACAAGTCCCAGCGTCATGGCCCGCGCCAACCGCGCGTACTGGTCCTGACCCCTACCCGCGAACTCGCCGCCCAAGTGCACGACAGCTTCAAGCTGTATGCCCGCGACCTGAAGTTCGTCAGCGCCTGCATCTTCGGCGGCGTCGGCATGAACCCACAGGTTCAGGCCATGTCCCGTGGCGTTGACGTCCTCGTCGCCTGCCCGGGTCGCCTGCTCGACCTGTGCGGCCAAGGCAGCGTCGATTTGTCCCACGTGGAAATCCTCGTGCTCGACGAAGCCGACCGCATGCTCGACATGGGCTTTGTCCATGACGTGAAAAAGGTCCTCGCCCGCCTGCCGGCCAAACGTCAGAACCTGCTGTTCTCGGCAACGTTCTCCAACGACATCACCGCCCTGGCCGGCAAGTTGCTGCACAACCCGGAGCGCATCGAGGTCACGCCGCCGAACACCACGGTCGAGCGTATCGAACAACGCGTGTTCCGCCTGGCCGCCAGCCACAAGCGTTCGTTGCTGGCGCACCTGATCACCCACGGCGCGTGGGAACAGGTGCTGGTGTTCACCCGCACCAAGCACGGCGCCAACCGCCTGGCCGAGTACCTGGACAAGCACGGCCTCACCGCCGTCGCCATCCACGGCAACAAGAGCCAGAACGCGCGCACCAAAGCGCTGGCCGACTTCAAGGCCGGTGAAGTACGCATCCTGGTGGCCACCGATATCGCCGCACGCGGCCTGGATATCGACCAACTGCCGCACGTGGTCAACTTCGAGCTGCCTAACGTCGACGAAGACTACGTACACCGTATCGGCCGTACCGGCCGTGCCGGTCGTTCGGGCGAAGCCATCTCCCTGGTTGCGCCGGACGAAGAAAAACTGCTGAAAAGCATCGAGCGCATGACCAAGCAGAAAATCGCCGACGGCGACCTGATGGGCTTCGATGCCAGCACCGTTGAGGCCGAGAAGCCTGAGGTGCGCGAACGTCCGGACGTGCGTAACCCACGCAACCCACGCGGTCCGAAGGGCGATGGCCCGAACGGCGGCGGTGGTGGTGGCGGTCGTCGCGACAAGGGCAAGGACAAGGGCGGCAAGGAAAAAGCGTCGACCAACGGCCGCGGCGAACGCCCGGCCCGCGAGCAGAAGCCCCGCGAAGGCACCCCGGCCCGCGAACAGCGTCAGCCGAGCCAGCCAAGCCAGCCGCCACGCGCCAGCGCCGACCGCGCGCCGGACGAGTTCCTCGACGACGATGTGGATAACTTCGGTAACCGCGTCGACTACGTGCCCCAGGCCAAACCGGCCCAGGGCCGTGGCCGTCGTCCAGGCGCTCCGGCTCCGGGCGCTGGCACTGGCGCACCGCGTGGCGGCCAGCCACAGGGCGCGCGTCAGAACGGCCCGCGCAACAGCAGCGGCGGCACCACCGGTACGCCACCGGCCAAGCGCAGCGGCCCGCGTAACGGCGCACCGCGTGATGGCCAGGCGCGTCGCGAAGACTCGCGCAGCAACAACCGCCGCCCGGCCCGTGACGACCAGCCACGCTTGTCCGAGCCAGCGGTGCAGAACCCACGCGGCGGCCCTGCGCCGAAGATCATCCACAAGGAGTCGAAAGCCGACCGCTTCCCGACACCGGAGCAACTGGATCAGTTGCCAGGCCGTCCTCGTGGTGAAAAACCAGCGCTGCTGACCCGCAACCGCGAAGCATAAAAAAAAACCCGTATCGCGAGATACGGGTTTTTTTGCCTGTAGGAGCGAGCTTGCTCGCGAAGGTCGTCAACGATAACGCTGGCAGCCTGAAAAAACGCGGTGTCTCTACGTTTTTCGCGAGCAAGCTCGCTCCAACAAGTGAAGCGTTACTTCGCTTTCACACCTTCAAACGTCACGTACAGCTCAACATTGTTGGACGCTGGGCCCAGGTCCATCTGCTTGCCGAAGTCTTGGCGATTGAAGCTGGTGGTGCCTTCAAAACCGGCACGGTAGCCGCCCCATGGATCCTTGCCTTCACCCAGGAAGGTGGCCTTGACGACGATCGGCTTGGTCACGCCGTGCAGGGTCAGGTCGCCGGTCACGTCGGCAGTGACTTGGCCCGCAGCATTCTTACCGGTGGTTTTAACACTGGTGGAGACGAACTTGGCATCGGCAAACTTGCCAACGTCCAGGAAGTCTTTGCTGGAGATGTGCTTGTCACGTTCAGCGTGGTTGGTGAACACGCTGGCGGTGCGGACGTTGAACTCAATCTTGCTGTCTTCAGGCTTGGCGGCATCGAAGCTGAACTTGCCGTCCAGGTCCTTGAACGTACCGGTGATGAAGCTGTAGCCCAAGTGGCTGATCTTGAAGTCGACGAAGGCGTGCTGGCCTTCTTTGTCGACAACATAGTCAGCGGCCATCACCTGGCCTGCGGACAGCAGAGCAGAACCGATTGCCAGAGCAGCGAGTGTCTTTTTCAACATGCTTTCTATTCCTTGTGAGTCGAGGTTGAACATCAGGCTTTGCGCCCCAGCATTCGCGTGAGGGTCGCATCACGATCGATAAAGTGGTGTTTCAACGCGGCCACGCCGTGCAGGCCGGCGAAAACCACCAGCACCCAGGCGAGGTACAGATGCACCACGCCTGCGGTGTCTGCCTGGTCCGGCAAGCCGGAAACCAAGGCAGGAATCTCAAACAGGCCAAACACCGGGATACCCACACCGTCCGCGGTGGAAATCAGGTAACCGGCGATCATCACGGCAAACAAGCCGACATAAAGGAACCCATGGCCAAATGCAGCACCGATCCGCGTCAGCCGGCTGTAGCTGGCCAGCGCCGGTGGCGGCGGGCTGATCAGGCGCCAGACGATACGCACCAGCATGATGGCGAACAGCGTGATGCCTATGCTTTTGTGCAGATCCGGCGCGTCTTTGCGCCATGCGCTGTAGTAGTCGAGACCGACCATCCACAAGCCCAGGGCGAACAGACCAAACACCACCAGGGCCACGCCCCAGTGCAATACCATGCTGACCCAGCCGTAGCGGGCTGGTGAGTTACGTAGCTGCATGTACTTAATCCCGTAAGAACTGTGCTCAAGACTAACGATTTACCTATCGAATTAAAGCGCAATTTTTTGCTTTGAAATATCGAGAAATATGATCATAAGCCTAGGCACAATACGTTAACGAGGGATTAAGACTATTCCTAAGAAACGTGACAGACCGTCCTGTGTTTACTGCGAATTGCCCCACAATGGCTTGTGACACGGGCCTCCATTGCATAGGCTTGCGCGATTGTTTCGCCTGCGCCGGGCGCAGGACCGCTTCGAGGAGATAGACGATGGGCTTGAACAACCAGTGGATGCAACGCGACCTTGCGGTGCTGTGGCATCCCTGCACCCAGATGAAAGACCACCAGCAACTGCCGCTGATCCCGATCAAGCGCGGTGAAGGCGTGTGGCTGGAAGACTTCGAAGGCAAGCGCTACCTCGACGCCGTCAGCTCCTGGTGGGTCAACGTGTTCGGCCACGCCAACCCGCGCATCAACCAACGCATCAAAGACCAGGTCGACCAGCTGGAACACGTGATCCTCGCCGGTTTCAGCCACCAGCCGGTGATCGAACTGTCCGAGCGCCTGGTGGCGATGACGCCCGCAGGCCTGACCCGGTGCTTCTACGCCGATAACGGTTCGTCGTGCATCGAAGTCGCGTTGAAGATGAGCTTTCACTATTGGCTCAACCGCGGCCTGCCGAACAAAAAACGCTTCGTCACCCTGACCAACAGCTACCACGGCGAAACCATCGCCGCGATGTCGGTGGGCGACGTGCCGCTGTTCACCGAAACCTACAAAGCGCTGCTGCTCGACACCATCAAGGTGCCAAGCCCGGACTGCTACCTGCGCCCCGAGGGCATGAGCTGGGAAGAACACTCGCGCAACATGTTCCTGGCCATGGAACAGACCCTGGCGGACAACCACGACACAGTCGCCGCCGTAATCGTCGAACCGCTGATCCAGGGCGCCGGCGGCATGCGTATGTACCACCCGGTATACCTCAAGCTGCTGCGCGAAGCCTGCGACCGCTACGGCGTACACCTGATCCACGACGAAATCGCCGTGGGCTTCGGCCGCACCGGCAGCATGTTCGCCTGTGAACAGGCCGGTATCCGCCCGGACTTCCTGTGCCTGTCCAAGGCCCTCACCGGCGGCTACCTGCCGCTGGCGGCGGTGGTCACCACCGAAGATGTCTACAGCGCCTTCTACGACGACTACCCGACCCTGCGCGCCTTCCTGCATTCCCACAGCTACACCGGCAACCCGCTGGCGTGCGCGGCGGCCCTGGCGACCCTGGATATTTTCGAAGAAGACAACGTCATCGAAAACAACAAGGCCCTGGCCCAGCGCATGGCCACGGCCACCGCGCACCTGGCGGACCACCCCCATGTGTCGGAAGTGCGCCAGACCGGCATGGTGCTGGCCATCGAGATGGTCCAGGACAAAGCCACCAAGACCGCCTACCCCTGGCAGGAACGCCGTGGCCTGAAGGTGTTCGAGCACGCCCTGACGCGCGGCGCGCTGCTGCGGCCGTTGGGCAGCGTGGTGTACTTCCTGCCGCCGTATGTGATTACGCCGGAGCAGATCGACTTTTTGGCGGAAGTGGCCAGCGAAGGGATCGATATCGCCACCAACAGCAAGGTGAGCGTTGCCGTGCCCAAAGACTTCCACCCAGGCTTTCGCGATCCAGGTTGATTTGCCCTTCAAGCTTTGTATTTTTTCCAGAGAACAGACATGAGACTGTCCCGCTTTTTCACCGACACCCCGCTGAGCCTCGGCGATCACGAACTGCCTGAAGCCCAGGCGCACTACATCAGCCGCGTGCTGCGCATGGGCGAAGGCGATGCCGTGCAACTGTTCGACGGTTCCGGCCAGGAGTTTCGCGGCACGTTGCTGGAGGTCGGTAAAAAACACGTCAGCGTGCAACTGACCGAGCAATTCGCCGGGCAGGCCGAATCGCCGCTGCACATTCACCTCGGCCAGGGCCTGTCCCGCGGCGAGCGGATGGATTGGGCGATTCAGAAAGCCACCGAACTGGGCGTCAACGCCATCACGCCGATTTTCAGCGAACGCTGCGAAGTGCGCCTCAAGGACGAACGCGCCGACAAACGCCTGCTGCACTGGCGCCAGGTGGCGATCAGCGCCTGCGAGCAATGCGGGCGCTCGACGGTGCCGGTGATTCATCCACCGCTGCTACTGGCCGATTGGCTGAAGCAGACCGAGGCGGACCTGAAGCTGGTGCTGCACCCGGTGGCCGAGCCGATGGTCAGCCATGCCAAGCCATCGAGCCTGGCGTTCCTGATCGGGCCCGAAGGCGGCTTGACCGATCCTGAAGTCGACACCGCCCAAGACGCCGGCTTCCACGCCGCCCGCCTCGGCCCGCGCGTGTTGCGCACCGAAACCGCGCCGGTCGTCGCGCTGGCCGTCGCCCAACAACTGTGGGGCGACTTCTGACCGGCCCGAGGAGCGGGTTTATTCCACCGGGTCGCTGACCGGGGTGGCGAAGATCGCCTTCAACTCGGCGGTCATCGGAAACTCCAGGTTCAGGCCCTTCGGTGGGATCGGCTGTTCAAACCAGCGCCGGTAAATCCCGTTGATCTCACCGGTGCGGTACAGATCGCCCAAGGTGTCGTTGACCACCGCGAGAAACTGCGGATCGTCCTTGCGCACCATGCAGCTGTAGATTTCCCGCGACTGCTCCTCGCCCACCACCACCCAGCGATGCGGGTCCCTGGCCTTGGCGCGCTCGCCGTAGAGCAACGCATCGTCCATATAGAACGCGGCTGCGCGGCCGGTCTCGAGCATCTTGAAGGCTTCGCCGTGGTCCTTGGCGCTGATCACCGACAGGTTGCCGTTGTGCTCGGCGTTGTAACTTTTGAGGAAGCGTTCGTTGGTGGTGCCGGCGGTCGTCACCACGTTCTTGCCCTTGAGGTCGGCGAAGCCTTGGATGCCGCTGTCTTTCGCCGTCAGCAGTTGCCCCTTCACGTAGATGAAGCCGTAGGAAAACGCCACCTGCTTCTGCCGCTCGGCGGTCACCCCGGTAGAACCGCACTCCAGGTCGACGGTGCCGTTCTGCACCAGCGGGATACGGGTCTGGGAAGTCACCAGGTTGTACTTCACGCTAAGGTTGGCCACCCCGGTTTTCTGCTGGATGCGCTCGACAATCTTGTTGGCCAGGTCCACCGAATAGCCCATGGGCTTGCCGCTCTGGTCGCCCACGTAGGAAAACGGTACCGACGCATCGCGATAACCCAAGGTGATGGACTTGGTGCTGGCGATCTTACTCAACGTGCCCTCTGTCGGCGGTTCATTCGCCTGAACCGGCGCGCCGAACAAAAGCCCCAGGGTGCAACCGATCAACAGGATTTTTCTCATTGTTATTCTCCGTTGGTGTGTGACGATTCAAGCGGCGCGGGGCGCCAGGCCCTGCATATCAATCGATGGCATGTGCTGGCCGATCAGTTCGGCCAGCAGTTGGCCGCTGCCGCAGGCCAGGGTAAAACCGAGCGCGCCGTGGCCCAGGTTCAGCCACAGGTTGCGATAGGCACTGGCGCCGATCAGCGGCACCCCGGTCGGCGTGGCGGGACGCATGCCGGCCCATTCGACCGCCTGGGCGTAGTCGCCGGCCAAGGGGAATGTCTCGACCGCCTGGCGCCTGATCAACGCGAGCCGCTTGGGCTCGAGGCCGGCGTCGAAACCGACGATATCGACCATCGCCGCCACCCGCAATTGCTCGCCGATCCGGGCGTACACGATCTTGCGGTCGTAGTCGGTGATGCTCACATTCGGCGCCCGATGCTGCGCGCCAATCGGCACGCTCAGGCTGTAGCCCTTGAGCGGATACAGCGGCAGCGCCAGCCCCGGCAACCCCAACTCAGCGCTGCGATGCCCGGCGGCGAGGACCAGTTGCTCGACCGGCATCACCTCCTCGCCCAACTCGATGGCCTGCACCGCACCGGCGCTGTGACGGATCCCGGTGACCTTGCGCCCCAGCAAGAAGCGGCAATGCCCCGACGCTTGCAGGCGCGCCGCCAGGCGTTGGCAGAAGGCGTGACAATCGGCCACTTCCTCGTTCGGCGTGTAGATCCCACCGACAAAACCACCGCTCGCCAGCGCCGGCTCCAGGCGGGTGCAATCGGCCGCCGACAGCACCTGCTGTTGCAGGATATCCGTGACCTTGCGGCGCGCATGCTCGAAGGTGTCGGCGTTGCGAAACGTCACCAGCTTGCCGTTGCGCCGCCAGTCGAAGCCATCCAGGCGATCATCCTCGCGCCATTGCTGCAAGGTGGCCTGGCTCAGGCTCGCCAGGCGCAGCAGGTGGGCGGCATTGCGCCGGTTCACCGAGCCACGGCAGGCGCCGAGGAACGCCGCCATCCAGCGCCATTGCTGCGGGTCGAGGCGCGGGCGCAGCTTCAATGGCGAATCACCGCGCAGCAGCCAGCCAAGCGCTTGCAGCGGCACCCCGGCATCGGCCAGCGGCGCAACGTAGCGATACGACAACTGCCCACCGTTGGCGAAACTGGTTTCGCTGCCCAGGGTGTCGCGCGCGTCGATCAGCGTCACGTCATGCCCGGCCCGCACCAGCGCGTAGGCGCTTGCCAGGCCGATGACCCCACCCCCGATGATACAAACCTGCCTGGCCATCCCCGCTCCTCGCCGTTGAATAAGACGGCTCAAGCGTAGGGGCAGGTGACAGGCCCGCGACAATGAATAAAGATGGGTCACCTATAAGCAAAGGTTATGGACTCGCCATGCGCTTGCGTCATATCGAAATCTTCCAGGCCATCCGCCAAACCGGCTCCATCAGCGCCGCCGCGCAATTGCTGCACGTCTCGCAGCCGGCGGTGAGCAAAGTGTTGCAGCACGCCGAGTTGCAACTGGGCTTCCCGCTGTTTCTGCGCGTGCGCGGCAAATTGCAGCCCACGCCGGAAGCCCTGGCGTTGGAACGCGAAGTCGAGAAAGTCAGCGAAAGCCTGCAAGGCGTAAGGCGCCTGGCCAAGAGTCTGCGCCGGTCGCCAGCGCAGAGTGTGCGGATCGGCGCGATCCCGGCGCTGGCGCTGTCGTTGCTGCCACCGGCGATTCTGCAGTGGAAACGCGCTTACCCGGACATCGCCTGCGAACTGTCCAGCGACCATAGCCGCGAGTTGGTGCAGAAGCTGTTGATGCGCGAAATCGACCTGGCGCTGACCCTCAACTTCGCCGGCCACCCGGGGCTCACCACCCAAGTGCTGGCCAACGGAGCCTTGGTCGCGCTGGCGTCCAAGGGCTATTGGAGCGACGCGCAAACCCGCCAGCCGCTGCCGTTGGCGGAGCTGGCGGGAGCGCCGTTGATTGGCCTGTCCAGCGCCGACCCGTTGGCGGCAAAGCTCGACAGTTACCTGGAGAAAGTCGACCCGCCACCACGGGTGAGCCTCTCGGTGCAGACCTACTCCCTGGCCCGCGCGATGGTGGAATCCGGCGCCGGCCTGACCGTCATCGACCCCTTCACCGCCCTCGGCGCGTCGACGGCGACCACCTGCATCCGCACGCTCACACCGCCGCTGCCGATCACCCTGTACGCCCTGACCCGCGCCGACGAACCGCCGCCGCACATGTTGGCCAACCTGCTGCAGATCTTCGGTGAACGTGCCCGGGAGTTGCTCGAACGCCTGTAGTCAGCGCCCTCAACCCCACTGAGGAACCAATGTGGGAGGGGGCTTGCCCCCGATGGCTGTGGTTCAGCCAGCATATTTGCCAACTGACACACCGCCATCGGGGGCAAGCCCCCTCCCACATTTTTTTAGACCGCGTCGTGCGTTAGAGCACGTAATGCATGATCGCCACGAAATGCAGCAAACTGCCGCCGATCACAAACAGATGCCAGATCCCATGGGAATGCCGCAGGCGATCCTCCAGGGCAAAAAAGATAATGCCGACGGTGTACAACACCCCGCCCGCCGCCAGCCAGATAAACCCCGCCGTGCCCAGCGCGGCGATCAGCGGCTTGACCGCCACCAGCACGATCCAGCCCATCACCGCATAGATCACGATCGACAGAACCCGTGCTTCAGAACGCGGTTTGATCTCCTGCAGAATGCCGATCACCGCCAGCCCCCACACGATCCCGAACAACGTCCAGCCCCACGGCCCTCTTAAACTGACCAGGCAAAACGGCGTGTAACTGCCGGCGATCAACAGATAGATCGAAAAGTGATCGACCTTCTGCATGATCGCTTTTCGCCGCCCCTGCACGCTGTGATACACCGTCGACGCGCTGTACAGCACCATCAACGTAAACCCATAAATCGCTACGCTGACAATCTTCCAGGGGCTGCCGTCCAGGCTCGCCACCACCAACATCCACACCGCGCCCACACACGCCGCGACTGCACCGAGCAAATGGCTCCAGGCGTTGAATCGTTCCCCGTGGTACATCTGTCACTGACCTCCCGTAACCGTTGACCGCTGGCTGGCAAGCGTCCCGCCTTGCGCATCAGAGTGCAAGGGCCTTATGACGTTCCGGCGACGCCGCACGGTTTTGCGCGCACAATCGGCAGCATTCGAACAAGAGCCACGGCCATGTTGATCGACGAAGAGTTCACCCTCAAAAAGCTGGAAATCTTCCTGGCCTTCATGCGTACCGGCAACCTGGCCCGCGCCGCTGCCGAGCTGCAAACCAGCAACGTCAGCGTACACCGCGCCATCCACTCCCTGGAAAACGCCCTGCGCTGCCCGCTGTTCAAGCATGAAGGCCGCAACCTCACCCCGCTGGAAAGCGCCTACGTGCTCGAAGAGCGCGCACAAAAGCTGGTGCAGGACGCAGTCGACAGCATCCGCCTGACCCGCGAAGCCGCCGGCTTCTCCGCCGAACGCTTCAAGCTCGGCTCGCTGTATTCGCTGACGGTGAAAACCGTGCCGCAGCTGATCATGGGCCTGAAACTGCGCCGCAGCGAACTCAACATCGACCTGATCCTCGGCTCCAACTTCGACCTGCTGTATAAGCTCAAGAACATGGAAGTCGACGCGATCCTGATCTCCCTCGACGAACGCGCCAACGACCCCGATTGCGAACAGATCGCGTTGTTCTCCGACGACATCTTCCTCGCCACGCCCGCCGACTCGCCCTTCGACCGCGACCAGCAGATCGACCTGGCCGACGTGCGCGACGCCACGTTCATCACCCTCACCCAAGGCTTCGCCACCCACCAGGACGGCAACCGTGTGTTCAAGCAAGCGGGGTTCGAACCGAAGGTGGCGATGCAGGTCAATGACATCTTCACCCTGCTGAGCATGGTCAGTTCGGGGGTCGGTTATGCGCTGCTGCCAGGAAGGATTGCGGCGGTGTATGAGAACCGCGTGAAGCTGATACCGCTGCAACCCCGGTATCGGTTGCAGCAGCATATCGGGGTGGTGTTCTTGAAGGCCAAGGAGCGTGATCCGAATTTGCTGGCGTTGTTGGCCGAATGTCGGATGTATGCCAATCGGCAGGTGACAGCCTGACAGACCGTCATCGGGGGCAAGCCCCCTCCCACATTGAAACGCACTCCAAATGTGGGAGGGGGCTTGCCCCCGATAGCGCCAGACCAATCACCGCAACACCCCAAAGTCAGCCCACCAACCCTCGCACAATGAAGTACAGCAACGAAGGCCCGAGCAAACAGCCAAGCCCGGTGTGGAACGTCGCGGTCAGCGCGCCATACGGCACCAGGCGCCGATCTGTTGCCGCCAGCCCCGCCGTCACGCCACTCACCGTACCGGCCAGCCCACCGAACACCATCGCCGAACGCGGGTTATCCAGGCCCATCCAACGCGCCGCAACCGGCGTGCCGACCATCACCAGAATCGCCTTGATCAAGCCAGTGGCAATCGACAGCGCCATCACATCCGAGGTCGCGCCGATCGCCGCACCGGTCACCGGGCCGACGATGTAGGTCACGGCGCCAGCGCCGATGGTGGTCATGCTGATCGCATCGCGATAACCGAACACCCAGGCCATGCTTGCACCGACGATAAACGGCAGGATCGTGCCCAGCAGCAGCGCAATCACACCGATCATCCCGGCCTTGCGCGCTTCGGTGGCTTGCACTTCAAACGCCGTGGCGACGATGGCGAAGTCGCGCAGCATTGCGCCGCCCATCAGGCCGATGCCGGAGAACAGCGATATATCCGCCAGGCCTTTTTGCCCGCCGGTCATGGTGCCGCCGACCCAGGCCAGCACCAGGCCGATCACGATGGCAATCGCCGAGCCGTGAACGCGCCCGAACGTCAGACGCTTGGACAGCACCACGGAAATCCACATCACCACGCCCACGAACGCAAAGGCAGTGACCAGGCCGTTATGCTCCAAACCCTTTTCAATGAGAGCCCACATATCAGCGGCCTCCTACGACAGGTGTCGGTGTGATCAGCGGTTCTTCATCGGGCAGCGGTTCGCCCTTGTGCGTGCGGCTGATCAACGCGATGGTGCAACCACACACCACCACCGAACCAATCGCCGCGAGTACCGCGACCGGGCCGCCGTGCAGAGCGGTGACCACATTTTGTTGCGCGGCCATCGCCACCACCACAGGGATGTACATCGCGCCCCAGAAGCCGACGCCCATTTCGCAATCCTTGGTCATACCGCCGCGTTTGTGCATCCACAGCCGTGCGCAGATCAGCAGGATCATCGCGATGCCCACCCCGCCCACGTTGGATTTGACGCCGAGCAACACGCCAAGCATGTCGCCCATGATCACGCCCGCGAGCGTGCAGATCGCCAGCAATGCCACACCGTAAATAATCATTGTTGTTGTCCTCAAAGTGCTCGATCGATTTTTTGTTGTTGTGCTTCGAAAGCCTTGGGTGGTGCTTTATCGGTGGCGGCGCTCCTCCTCTTCCAGCAGGGCCTGCAAGGTGTCCAGGCGCGCACCTTCGCAGGCGATCACCGTGCCGTGTTCGAACACGCGGCGTGACAAGCCGGTGAGAACGGCACCGGGGGGCAGTTCGATCTGCAGGCGCACGCCGCGCTCATAGGCGCTTTGCACGGTGCCGCGCCAGTCGACGACGCGACACATGTTGAAGGCCAGGTCGTCGCGCAGTTGCGCAGGGTCGCGGATCGGCCGCGCCCGGGTGCTGCTCAAGTAGCTGATGCGCGGAGCCTTGAGCGTGACGAACGCTTCAGCCAGCACCTGGGCCGGGCGCTCCAGCAGCGCGCAATGGGACGGCACGCTGACGGCCAGGCGCTTGGCGATGCCGTTGCCTTTGACGCGCTGGGCGACACGCTGCATCGCTTCATCGCTGCCGGCGATCACCGTCTGGTTGTCGGCGTTGATATTGGCCAGGTACACCGGGGTTTCGGGACTATGGATGGCGGCCAGCAGGGTTTCGACAGTGGATAAATCCGGGCCGATCAGGGCGGTCATGCCGTAGCCCTGTGGATAAGCCTGCTGCATCAGTTCGCCACGCAGGCTGACCAGCCGGACGGCGTCGGCAAAGTCCAGGGCACCGGCAATCACCGCCGCCGGGTAAGCGCCGATGGACAAACCCGCCACATAATCCGGCGTGCGCGCCAACAGGCGCGCATGGGCCACACCCGCAATCAACAGACACAACTGCACAGCGCGGGTACTGACCAAGGCCCGCGCAGAGTCGAGTGGGCGAACGTCTTCAGCCAAGGCCTCGCTGGCTTCGTCCAGCACCGACGCGGGCAAATGCCGAAGCATGCCAGGGCGTTGCGCGCCCTGCCCCGGAAACACCAGCAGGCTGCTCATATCAGCGCCTGCCAGGGATCGATGACCAGGTGCGCGCCGCTGGCGGTTTTGAGTAATACGCGACGTGACGAGCCGGCCCATTCGCGCAAGGCGACGGCGCCAAACGGGGTTTGCAGTTGCAGGTCCACGGCGCAGACCGCCGTGTCCAGGATCGCCAGCAAGTCCCCGGCGTCGCGTCGCCCCAGCGGCTCGGGGGTGTGCAGGATCAAATCCAGATCGCTGGCGTCATGCAGCGCTTCGATGCCCGTGGCCAATTCAAAACCCGCACTGCCGCTGACGCCCCAATCCTTCTGCGCCAGCAGCGGCCGCAGTTGAGCCAGCGCCTGCAATGCCGGCAAATCCCGTGGCGATGTCACCTCGCGCAGGGCTTGCGGCGTCACGCGCCGCCGCACCAGCGCCAGCGGCATCTGGGCGGCGAAACGCTGCTCGCGCAAACGCCCGCGCACGCCGACCGCCACCAGGCCCGGTTGCGCAATGGCGCGGCGGACCACCACCGGCTGCCCGGCACCGAGCGCCTCCAGCACCCAGGCCGGCGCATCGGCAAGCACATGCGCCGGGGTCATGCCCCAGAGCAGGTCGTGGGCGTTCACCATTGCGCCCGCAGCAGTTGGCGCACATGGCTGGAGGCGGCGCGATGGGGCGCACCCAGGCGACCGCTCAAATCACGGCCATCGACATCCTTGATCGCACTGACCAGGCAATCGCTGACCCGCGCCACATCGTCCTTCGTCGGCTGTTCAATCTGGCTGACCGACAAGGTCTCCCAGAGCAAACCGAGGCTGGCATAGCTGTCGATGTCATAGGCCATCGGCGGCACGCTGGCGGCCAGGGCTTCGAGCTCTTCGACGCTGCGCAGGGTCACCCGCGCCGCCGAGGCCTTGCCCATGGCGTGAACCATCACGCCGGGGTCGCGCAGGGCGATCAGGCGGTTGGCCTGGTAGCCGTGGGCGAGGAACGCGCCGGACATGGCCTTGCCCACCAACAACCCGATCACCGGGTGCCCGGCCAGACGGGCCCGAGCGTAGCTGTCGACCGCGGCGGCCAGGGCTTGATGGATGCCGAGGGCTTCTTCGCGACGGCCATAGGCCTGGCTCGGCACATCGACGATGGCGATCAATGGGCGCTGGTCGCCGGTCGCAATGGCTTCATCCACGGCTTTGGCCAACCCCCAGCCTTCGAGCAGGCCGACTTCGCCATTGCGTGCGCGGGGGAAGCGGTTTTGCGCGTCGGGGACCACGGCGATAAAGCGCACCTTGTGTTCACCCAATACGCCATCGGCGACTTTCAGCGAGTCCGGCAACCCTTCCACGGGTTGGGCGCCGGCACTCAACGCGTTGAACCACTGCAAGCCTCTCATGAGCGTTCTCCCTGATACAGATCGCGAACCGTCGCCGGGTCGATTTGCGGTTCGGCGTCCAGTTCAGCCAGGCGCGCCAGATAGAAGTCGGCGCGGCGACTGCGTTGTTGAGCGGGCAAGCCGAGCTGCAATAGCGCGCTGACGGTCTGCTGAATCTGCGCGACATCGTCCGCCACGTAACGGTCGGCCAAGCTGCTGTTGAAGCGTTGTTCGCCACCGGTCAGGCTCCAGATAAAGGGCCGGTCGCGGGAATCGTATTCATCCAGGCCGGCTTCCTGCTCGATCACCTGCGGACCGTTCAGGCCCAGGCGCGCTTCGCGGGTCACCAGCAGATAGCTGCACAGCCCGGCGGCGATGGACATCCCGCCAAAGCAACCGACGCTGCCCGCCACCACGCCGATCACCGGCTGATACTGGCGCAGATCGACAATCGCGGCGTGGATATCGGCAATCGCCGCCAGGCCCAGGTTGGCTTCCTGCAGGCGCACGCCACCGGTTTCCAACAGCAGCACGGCGCGGGTCGGGATGCCGTTGCGGTTGTCTTCGGCCGCCAGTTCAAGGGCGCCGGCGATTTTTGCGCCGCCGACCTCACCGAGGCTGCCGCCCTGAAAGTTGCCTTCGATCGCGGCGATCACCACCGGCTTGCCAGCGATGTTGCCTTTGGCGATCACCACACCGTCGTCGGCCTGGGGCACCACGCCCTGACGGCTGAGCCAGGGCGACATGACCCGTTCGAACGGGTCGATCAGTTCACGGTAAGAACCTGCGTCCAACAAGGCCCTGGCCCGTTGCCGTGCGCCCAGTTCGACGAAGCTGTGTTTGCTGAGCAAGTCAGTCATGGCCGATCTCCTCGAAGCCCTGTTCCAGGCGCAGGCGCACCACGCCGGGCGTGGCACCGAAGTCGTGGATATCAATGTTCAACGCGGGCGGCGTGTGCTCCTGGAAGATCCGCTCGAACAGGTGCTGCCAGCGCTGTTCGGCGCCATTCACCGAGGTCTGTACCTGAATGCTCAGGATGCCGGGCGTGCCCGGTTCCAGCAGCACTTCGAGGTCGCCCGAACCGACACACCCCACCAGCGCGCGACCTTTGGGCGGCTGCCCGGCGGGAAATTCAAAGGATAAGGTTTCCATCAAAACGCTCCATCGAGGCGGTCGATAAACAGGCAGGCGGCCAACAGGTCGGCGGCGCCGCCGGGGGAGGCATTCAGGGCTAACAGCTGTTGGTCGAGTTCGTGCAAATGGCGGCGACCGGCCAGGGTCGCGCTGCCGCCTGCGTCGAGCACCGCTTGGGCGCCGTGTTGCATGGCGTGCAGGCCCGCAGTGCCGGCGCGGTAGAGCACGCAGGTGTCGGCCAGGGCGGTCATGATCGCGAGCAACGCATCCAGGCGCGCGTTCTGTTCACCGGCCTGTTGCTGGCGGCTTTTGTGCAGTTGCGGCAGGCCGCGTTGCAGCACCGAGGGGAAACCCAGTTGGGCTTCCTCACGGGCACCGCGTGCGCCGTAGCGTTGCGCCACCTGCGCGCCGTGGCTCATGGGTTGCGGGGCATGGCGATCATCGAGTAGGGCCAGTTTTGCCGCTGTCAGGGTTACGGCATTCGGGTGAAGGGATTGGGGTTCCAGTGCCGCTGCCGCAGTGAGTAAGCCGAGGGCCCAGATCGCACCGCGATGGGTGTTCACGCCGAGGGTGGTGACGAGCATCGCCTGTTCACCCTCACGACCGATGCGGCCGAGGGCTTCGCGCAGGGGCAAGCCGACTTCACCGATGTCGCGGGCGGCTTCGGCCATTGCCAGGAACATCGGCCACAGCGACAGCGCCGAGGCATGCATCAGGCCCAGGTGCAAATCGCGGTGGGCGCCGTTGCCACGACGGTCCACCAGGGCCGGTTTGGGCGACAGGTCGGCTTCGTCGATCAGGGCGTCGACGGCCAGGTCCGCCAGGCGTTCGGCAACGCTGAGTGGGTGCAGTTTGAGGGCGCGCATTTACCAGCTCCTGAACTTGGCGGGAGGGTTGTACAAACCGCCGGACCACTCCACCAAGTCGGCCACGCTCTTGGCGGCCAACAACTCACGGGTGGCGTCGGTGCGGCGGATGCCGAGGTCTTCGGGCCAGGCGATCAGGCCCTCACGGCGCATGCGCGCGGTGTCCTTGGGGTTATGGCGCATGCCGATGGCGGTCACCCCGGCGACGGCGGCGATCATCGCCTGGCGCTCTTCCAGGGAGCGCGCCTTGTACAGGTAGGCGATGCCTTCTTCGGTGAGCAAGTGGGTGACGTCGTCACCGTAGATCATGATCGGTGCCAGGGGCATGCCGCTTTTGCGCGCCACCTCCACCGCGTCGAGGGTGTTGACGAAGGTCGGTTTGCCGCCTTCCTGGAACGTCTCGACCATTTGCACCACGAGCTTTTTGCCGCGCTCCAAGAGTGCTTCGGGAGCATCCTCGTGACGCATGTCGAGCCAGGCCGGGGTGCCATGGCGGCGGCCACGCGGGTCGTGGCCCATGTTCGGTGCGCCGCCGAAACCGGCGAGGCGCCCGCGGGTGACCGTGGAGGAATGCCCGTCGCCGTCGACTTGCAGGGTGGCGCCGATAAACAGGTCCACCGCGTATTGGCCGGCCAGTTGGCAGAACATGCGGTTGGAGCGCATGGAACCGTCGCGGCCGGTGAAAAACACATCCGGGCGGGCGGCGATGTAGTGTTCCATGCCCAGTTCAGTGCCGAAGCAATGCACGCTTTCGACCCAGCCGCTTTCAATGGCGGGGATCAGCGTGGGGTGCGGGTTGAGGGTCCAGTTGCGGCAGATCTTGCCCTTCAGGCCCAGGGATTCGCCGTAGGTGGGCAGGATCAATTCGATGGCGGCGGTATTGAAGCCGATGCCGTGGTTGAGCGACTGCACGTTGTGTTTTTCGTAGATGCCGCGGATCGCCATCATCGCCATCAGCACATGCACCGGCTTGATGTGGCGCGGGTCACGGGTGAACAGCGGTTCGATGTAGAACGGCTTGTCGGCCACCACCACGAAGTCGACCCAACTGGCCGGGATGTCGACGCGGGGCAAGTCGGTGACGTCATCCACCAACTGATTGACCTGCACGATGACAATGCCATCGCTGAACGCTGCCGGCTCGATCAGCGCCGGGGTGTCTTCGGTACTCGCGCCGGTGTAGATATTACCGGCGCGGTCGGCCATGAACCCGGCGGAGAGCACCACATTGGGGATCAGGTCCACTACCAGCCGGGCATAGAGTTCGATGTAGGTGTGGATCGCGCCGATTTCCAGCAGGCCGTCTTCCAGCAACTGGCTGATGCGCAGGGATTGGGTGCCGGCGAAAGAGAAGTCGAGCTTGCGCGCGATGCCCTTTTCAAACAGGTCCAGGTGCTCGGACCGGCCGACACTGGGCATGATCATGTGCAAATCGTGGAGCTTGGCCGGGTCAGCCTTGGCCAGGGAGCGCGAGAGGAAATCCGCCTGCTTCTGGTTATTGCCCTCCAGCACCACGCGGTCGCCGGGGAGGATCAGGGCTTCGAGGGCCTCGACGATTTTGTCGCTGGGCAGCACGGCCCCATCCGCATACTGCTTGACCAGCCCGAGCCGCCGCTGCTTCTCGTCGCGCCGCCGCGTCCAGCGCGAGTCGGGGGTAATTATTGTTGTCATGGTCGCTCCACGGGTTTGCTGTCGTGGGCTGTACCTTAGGAGTGATTCAGAGGGGCATCAATCAAGCTGGGCGGCGAATCGTTACGGCTGGAGTAATGAATCGACGACAGACACGGGGTCAAGCCTAATGGGGAGCAACGTGCCCCCCAAAGCAGCCCACGGCGCTACTCGAAGCGAGGTAAATGCGGAACCACAGTCGGCTTTTGCGCACTCACCCATGCGTCGAACCCTCCGGTGATCGATGTTACGTGCAGGTAGCCCATATCAAGCAGCGATACAGCCGCGAGTGCTGCACGCCCCCCCGTTTTGCAGTACAGCACGACCTTAAGGTCTCGCGAACTGAGTGCGGTATCGTTGGACAGTTTAAATTCCAGCATTCCGCGCGAGGCATGCACAGCGCCCAAGATATGACCTGCGGCATACTCGTCGGCTTCACGTACATCAATAAGTACATCCGCATTCTGGATAGCCAGGTCAACGTCTTCGATGGCAACTTCTTCGATACGGGCTTTAGCGTCTACTACAAGATCGTGGGCAGTTTTAATCATGGTATTTGGGAAGCGTCCAGTTGGGAGAGTTAGCCGACGTTCAAAGCGGCGCCGCAACACCTGCGCGGCTGCCATCGGTATTAATCATGTGGTCGGCCATTTCGGAAAACATACGTTGCAGCTTCGCATTCAGGACTGCGTCATCCACCTGCTCGTTGATTGCCTGACGCATGCACAGCATCCATTCGTCGCGCTCGACAATACTGACTGCAAAGGGCGCATGTCGCATGCGCAAACGCGGGTGGCCACGTTCCTGTTGAAACAGTGGCGGGCCGCCAAGCCAGCCACTCAGGAACTTGAATAGACTGTCGGCGCTGCCGGCAAGACTCGGCGGGTGCATCTGGCGCACTCTTCGCGCCTCGCACAGCACCTCCATCAATTCGTAAAAGCGGTCGACCAGTTTATGGATACCCACCTCTCCCCCTAACTGGAGATAAGTACTGGTGTTGTTCTTATGCACGGTACTCAATAGTTCAGTCATATCGTCAGCACTCAATGTTGGAACTTTATCCCGCCCGCAAGCACATGCGTCACACAGCACTGCCATTGGCAGATAACGCCGCCGTCGTTTATCGCAACGGGCCATGACCAGGCAGTTAGCACGCGCCATGCCAAGAGCGGAAATGTGTTTTTTATTGATTGATAACAAATACTTAACTATTCGAGCACGAAGATGGCAGATGCGTTGGCAGTCACATCTTCTGCCAATCGGCTATGACGGCAGTGGTTGGCAGTCAGGGTGCGGGCGAGCGCCTACGACTTGTGGCAGGCCGAGCATTGGGAGCAGCGGATTGATTGAGCTCTGAAGACGAGCGCTAACCTGTGTGGGAGGGGGCTCGCCCCCGATGGCAGTGGCTCAGTTACAGATACTGAGACTGACACACCGCCATCGGGGGCAAGCCCCCTCCCACATTTGTTCGGTGATGTCTTTTAAATAGCGGTCCCCAAAAGGGAGTGATCAGTCGCTGTTTGGGAACGTTTCAAGATGCTGGAGAAGGGCTGACTTGATCCCGCGCTCTGTCGACCAGCAACTGCCCCAAAGCCGCCATTTGCTGGATTCCGAGCATGATTGCGCGCTGCGAGCGACACGTTCATGCAGGGCGCAAAATATTGCAGGAAGAATCCGAACGCTGACTCATCACAACTCCATCACCACCTTGACCGCTCCAAGACCTTCGAGGGCGTAGCTGTTGTACTCATACACGCCCCCCTGAATATCCAACCGAAGCACGCCCTCATGCTCACTTACTTGCACATCGGGTTCTTTGGTTTTCAGAAATGGATGAGCCGACACCAACCCTGTGAGTATTTCCTGATCACTCCCCAGGTCCTTATGAACGTAGTACCTGTAGGAAAAGCCCACCGTCGCACCACCCTGCCCATCCCGCGCGCCGTAGATTGAGGTGCCGTTGCCCAAGGAATGTTTCAACACCACCTCATCCAGATCCGGTGTCCCGGGCGACATGACCCAACTGCCCGCGATATAAATCAGGCAGACCACTAACAGGCAGTTACGCAGGATCGGTATGAAGCCTTCAGTGGCCTTGAGAAATCGCATACTCAATACCTCTCCTTATCCAATATTGATCTCGCGGGTCATCACCAAAAGGATCACCTCCCCACCATGATCCAAAATCCGGATGGGTGGTTTTTGCGATGGTCTGAGCAACACCAGCGGCGCGCAGCAACACGTGCTCAGGACTGCCCAACACCGTACCAGTTGCACCGTAATTGAAGTTACCAAAAGCCTCGTATTGGCGCCCTCGCTTCTTGTAGTTCCATGGCCCGGCAGCTCTGACCTGAGAATAAAACCAGGAGTAGGCGAACGCCGAGCCTGACTGGAGATGAACACGCTTGCATTTGGCTATTGCCATATTTTCTAGAAGTGAAACACCAGGCGGCATTAACGGTACGGCCATGTGCCGGTCCTTGTTGGCAGTGAGGGGTGCTGAAATTGGCATCCCACTCAGGCCAGAAAACCTGCCCAATCAAAGTAAAGAAATTGCCTACATAAACAACATCCCATTCCGACAGAGGCTCGCCCCCGATGGCAGTGGCTCAGTTACAGATACTGAGACACCGCCATCGGGGGCAAGCCCCCTCCCACATTTGTTCGGCGGTGTCTTTTAAATAGCGGTCCCCAAAAGGGAGTCCCATTCAGGCCGGAAAACCTGTCCAATCCAGGCAAAGAACTTGCCTACATAAACAACATTCAATTCTGACATCAGTGCGCTCAACGCTAACCTGTGTGGGAGCAAGCCCCCTCCCACATCGGGATCATCGCAAGGCTTATGTTCAGGCCAGGCCGGATTCAACCAGCAGGGCTTCTAACCCCATCAAATCCGGCACTTTCGCCACATGCTCCCCCACCTGCACCGCCGCCAGTTCCAGCGGGCACAGCGGCACATCCACGTAGCTCAACTGGCTATCGAGTTTGTAGGAGCGGGGAATCCCCTGGATCACCATCGCAATGAACTTCAATGACGGCCGCCCGCCCAGGGCGTTCAGCACGACGATGCGCGAGCGCTCGCCGGTCACGCTGGCTTCACCGCAGGCCGCTTCGAAGCTGATCAGCGGCAATTGCCGGTCGCGCCAGGTCACTTGCCGCAGGTACCAGGGCGGTGCGTCGCTGGCCGGTTCGCCGCGCTGGAAGTCGATCAGTTCAGCGATGGCGACATTGGGCAGCACCAGGTGGCGGTCGGCCAGGGGCAGGAGCAGGCCGGTGAGTTGGCTGGTGCGGTGGTCAAGCATGGGACTTGCTCCAATAGGCGATGCTTTCCAGCAGCACCGACTCCTGATACGGCTTGCCGAGGTAGTCGTTGACGCCGATGGCCATGGCGCGGTCGCGGTGCTTCTGGCCGGTGCGGGAGGTGATCATGATGATCGGCAAGCGCATCAGCCGTGGGTCGTTGCGCACCTGGATGGCCACTTCGAAACCGTCCATGCGCGGCATTTCGATGTCCAGCAGCATCAGGTCCGGGGTGTGTTCTTCCAGCACGGCCATGGCGTCGATGCCGTCCTTGGCGGTGAGGACGTTCATGCCGTTGCGCTCGAGCAGGCGGCTGGTGACTTTGCGCACGGTGACCGAGTCGTCCACCACCAGCACCAGCAGCGGGCGCTTTTTCAGCGGCGCGTTGAGCAGCAGCGGGACGTCCACCACCTGCGCCGGCAAGGCCGGTTGCCGGGCGCGGATGTGGGCGAGCAGGTCGATGATCAAGACCACGCGGCCATCGCCGAGAATGGTCGCCCCGGAGAGCCCCTTCACCCCGGCAAACTGCGGCCCCAGGCCCTTGACCACGATTTCCCGGCTCCCCGCCATGCTGTCCACCTGCACCGCCACGTGCCGTTCGTTGTACTGCACCAACAGCACGGGAAGCGGTTGGTACTGGCCCAGCAGTTTCGGGCGGGCGACCGTGTGCAGCAGGTCGCCGAGGTAAAACAGCTCATAGCGCTGGCCGGCGTATTCATAACGCGGCGGGTCCAGTTGATAGTGCCCTTCCAGCTCATGGGGCAGCACACGCACCAGGCCTTCGATGGTGTTGAGCGGCATCGCGTATTGATCGTCCGCGCACTGCACCATCAGCGCACGGTTGACCGACACGGTGAACGGCAGGCGAATACGAAAATGCACGCCCGCCCCCGGTATCGAATCGATAAACATCGAGCCGCCAAGCTGTCGCACTTCTTCATGCACCACGTCCATGCCCACGCCACGCCCGGAAATCTGGGTGATCTTTTCCGCGGTGGAGAACCCCGGCTGCAGGATGAACTGCAACACGTCATGGTCGCTGATCTCTTGATCAGCGGCGAGCAGGCCGCGCTTGATCGCCTTGCGCCGTACCGCATCGAGAGACACGCCGGCACCGTCGTCGCGCAGGTCGAAGACGATATCGCCGCCTTCGTGGGTCAGGTCCAGGGTGACGCGGCCCTTCTCGGGCTTGCCGGCCAGCAGCCGCGCCTCGCGGGACTCCAGGCCGTGATCGACGGCGTTGCGCAGCATATGTTCCAGCGGCGCGACCATGCGTTCCAGCACGTTGCGGTCCATCTCGCCCTCGGCATTGCCGACCACGAATTCCACGTCCTTGCCCAACTCCTGCGCGACCTGGCGCACGATGCGCTTGAGGCGCGGCAGCATGCGTTCAAAGGGCACCATGCGCGTTCGCATCAGGCCTTCTTGCAATTCGGTGTTGATGCGCGCCTGTTGCTGCAACAGGTCGTGGGCATCCTGGTTGCGGCGTTCGAGGGTTTCCTTGAGGTCGAGCAAGTCGGAGGCAGACTCGAACAACGCCCGGGACAGTTGCTGCAACTGTGAATGACGGTCCATTTCCAGCGGGTCGAATTCGTCATAGTCCAAGCGCTCGGCTTCGGCCTGCTGACGGCTGAAGAGGCGGCCCTGGGTTTCGCTGTCGAGCCGACGCAGTTGGTCGCGCATGCGCTCGAGGGTGGTTTCCACCTCGTTGAGGGCAACCTGCGCGTCGTTGACCTGCTGTTCGATTCGGCCACGGAAGATCGAAGTTTCACCGGCCAGGTTGACCAGGTCGTCCAGCAGGTCGGCGGAGATTTTCACCATGTCGGCCGTCGGTTCGACAGCCGCTTCGGCCTTGCCCGTCACCAACGCCACCGCCGCCACCGGCTCATCGCTGGGGTGGACCAGGCTCTTGATGCGCTCGATGAGTTTGTCCACCGAGCCCACCGGCAAGCCCGCCGCCACCGCATCGATCATCTGCGCCAGGCGGTCGTGACAACCTTGCAGCAAGGCGAACAACTCAGAGGACGCCACGAGCAAACCGGAGGACAAGCCTTCGTAGAGAAACTCCAGCTCATGGGCCAAGTCGCCGATCGGGCCGATCTCGACCATGCGCGCACCGCCCTTGAGGGTGTGCAGGTCGCGCAGCAGGGTTTCGACTTCCTGGCGGTTATGGGGCTCAGCCTGCCAGCGCAGCAACGCCGCGCCCGAGCTGTCGAGAATGTCGGCAGCTTCTTCGAGGAAGATATCCAGCAATTCAGGGTCGATGCCCAAGGTATGCGCGGCCGCGGCCGGCGCTGCGGGCGGGCCGCTGTGGCGCAACGCCCGGACTTTGGCGATCAACTCACTGGAATCGCTCAGCGCCTGATGCTCTTGCAACTGGTCCAACTGCAACGCCAAGTGCTCATGACTGGACATCAGTACCTGGGACAGCTCGCCGGAATAGCTGTAGCGGCGGTCCGCCAGGCCTTCGTAAAGGCCTTCCAGCTCGTAGGCAAGGTCGCCGACCGGCCCGATTTCGGCCATGCGCGCGCCGCCCTTGAGGGTGTGCATATCGCGCTGCAACGAGGTCAACGGCGCTACGCCCTCGGGTTCCAGCAACCAGCGCTTGAGGGATTGCCCGGCGCTGTCGAGGATATCCACGGCTTCTTCGAGGAAGATCTCGACGATCTCATCATCTACCACCGCGTGCCGATCCAGGCGGGCCGTCGCGGCGCCCAGTTCGGAGATGCTCAGCGCACGGCTGCCGTCGCTTTTGATCAGGCCGGTGGCGGACGGATCGAGGGCGCCATCCAGCAGCTCGCGCAAGGCTTGCATGCGCGTCGGGGCCGGGCTGATTTCCTGGCCGGCGGCCAGTTCGTCGAGCATGTTGATCAGCGCTTCGTGGGCCTGTTCGGCCTCCTGGAAAAACCGCTCGCTGACCGCCAGGCTGCTTTCTTCCACGGCGCCGTAAAGGTCGAGCAGGGCTTCGCACAGTTCGTCGATGGCGTGCAGGTCGGCGAGGTGCGCGCCCTGCCCCAGGGTAGTCAATTCATCCAGCAGCGCAGTCAGTTCCTGGCGTTCGCCGGGGTGTTGTTGCCAGCGGCGCAGCAGGCTTTCGGCGTCGAGCAGGATGTCCATGCCCTGGGCCAGGAAGTTGTTGATCAACTGCGGATCACGCTTGATCCGCAGCCCGGTGCTCGGCGCTTCGAGCTGGGCTTGAAGCTGCTGATCGAGCAGGCTTTGGGTGCGACCGATCAGGTCGGCGGCCCCTTGGATCGGCATCAGCGGGTCGCCGTTCAACTGGCGCAAGCCCCGTTGGAACAGGCCCTCGGCCTCCAGCAGCAGTTCCACTTCATCCAGGTCCAACGGCAGGCGGTGGGCCTTGTACTCGCGGGTCAGGTGATCGAGCGGGCGCGCCAGTTCGGCGATCGGCAGCACGCCGGCCATGTAAGCGCTGCCTTTGAGGGTGTGCAAGGCGCGTTGCAGCTCATCGCTGACTTGCAGCGGCACATGCTCGGCGGCCTGGCGCAGGAAATGGTTGAGGCTGTCGAGGTGGCTCTGGACTTCGTTGCGGAAGATCTCCAGCAGCATCGGGTCATGGGGTTCGGCAGCCGCCACGGCAGTGCCGCTGGCCAACGCGTGGGCGCGCGCGGCCAGGGCGTCGACCGCGTCCCGCTGGCGCTGGGCACCGGCGGCGAAGTCGGCAATCAGTTCCGGCAGCAGGGCCACTGCTTCATCCAGCACCTGTTGCACCTCGGGGCCGGCGGCCACGCTGCGCTCCAGCACGCGGTTGAGCAGGTTCTCGACGGCCCAGGCCAGTTCCGCCAGCACCAGGGCCCGCACCATGCGGCCGCTGCCTTTGAGGGTGTGGAAGGCTCGGCGCATTTCGCCGAGGGCGGTTTTATCGACGCCGCTCGGTAGATGGTGGTGCAGCACCTCGAGGACTTCGGCGGTCTCTTCGAGGAACACTTCACGCAGTTCGTCGTCGATCGGCTCTTCACCGGCCGGCGGTGGCAGCAGGCTGCCGGGGCGTTGCAGGGCGGGCGGGTTCAAGCGCGAAGCGGGATTGGCCAGCGCGTCGAACTGGGACTGGCTCGGCGTGCTCTCGCTCGACAGCGCGCCATCCGGCGCCACCAGCGCCTGGCGCCAGGGCTTTTCGGCAGGCAGGTAACCCAGCGCGGCCAGGCCCCGGGTGGCCAGCTCCAGCACCCGTTCGCCAGCGGCGTCAGGGTCTTGGAGCATGCGTTCCAGGTAGTACTCCAGGCCGCTGATCACGTCGGCGAAATGCTCCAGCTGCTCTGCGGACGGCACTGCGTCGTTGATCATCAGTTGTTCATCGACGTAATCGGTGCAACCGCGCATCAGGCTCGCTGCGCGTGGCAGTGGAATCATCGCCAGGGCGCCGCGCACCTGGCTCAACAGCTCCGGCAGGGACTCCAGGCGCTGGCGCTCCCACTGGGCGTCGATGCAGTCGATCACCAGCTCTTTGGCTTGCTTGAGGCACTGGCAGGACTCGCGGATCACCAACTGATGAATCTGCGTCAGGTCGGTGGTGGGCAGGCGGCTTTCTTCGCGGTTTTCCGGCTCGACCGTGCCCGCCATCCCGGCCAGCGTGGCTTCGACGTAGAGCAACGCGCCGGCGACATCCATCAGCACCGCATCGTTGGGTTCGCGCTGGCCCTGGGCCAGGCTCAACACCACTGCAAGCTGGTCGATGATGACTTTGCGCGGCTGGCCAAAGCCCAGCACCGCAAGGGTATCGGCGATTTGCCGCAGCGGCGCCAACAGCGCATCGAGGTCGCTGGTGTGTTGACGGTCGCTGCGCACGAACAGGTCGAGGCGTTCCTTGACCCGCACCAGCTCCTCGCACAACGCGCCGAGCACCGAGCCCATCGCATTGCGGTCCGGCCCGGCCAGGCGCGCCCGTTCGGCATCGACCACGGCGCTGTCGGGCAAGGCTTCATCGAGGCCGTAGCGTTCTTTCAGGCTTTGCATGCGCGGCGTTGGCCGGGTGACTTTGGCGACGTAGAACAGCAGGCTCTTGAGCAGTTCATCTGGCGCCGGCTGGTTGATGCCGCCAATGCCCTGGACGAGCAGGCGCTTGAGTTGCTTGTCGCTGGCCTTGAGCAGGCTGCGCAGCGCCGGGCTGTTGGCGATCACGCCGGTCAACATGCCCTCGACCAGCGCCGAGGTGACTTGCCACAGCGGCAACAGCGGCGCGCCCTGGCACAGCGCTTCGAGGCGGGCGAAGACCCGCGCCATGTCTTCCAGGTTGCTCGGGCCGTGATCTTCGCGCAGCAACCCGGCCAGGGCTTGTTGCAGCAGCAAGTGCCACTGGCGCACCTGCTCGTTCAGGTCCGGCGGCGCGCGTTGCGCCAGCGTTTCTTCGGACAACGGCGCAATCGACAGCAGTTGCGGGCTGAACAGGCTGGTTTCGGACAACAGGCTTTCGCCGCGCGCACTGCGCAGGTCGTTGAGCAGCGGCAACACCACCAGCGGCAAGTCGCGGCGCGCGCTGTGGATGCGGTCCAGGTACAGCGGCAATTGGCCGAGGGCTTGTTGTAGCAGGCGGATGCTTTCATCGCGCTGGCTGACGCGCCCGGCCTGCAGGGCCAGAGCCAGGGCTTCGATTTCTTCGGCGAGCAGCGCCGCGCCGTAGAACTCGACCATTTGCAAGGCGCCATGCACTTGATGGATGCACGCCAGGCAGTCGCCGAGGGTGTCGTTGTCGGTGGTTTCGACAAACGCGTCCAGCGCCGAACGGGCCTGTTTCAGGGTTTCGGCAATGTCGCCCTTGACCCATTCGAGGGCCACGTAGTCGTGCCGATCAACCATAACTGCTCCGCTTAGAATTCATGAGTTGCTGGTGTTCTTGAAACAAAGAGCGAGATCACATGTGGAGGGGGCTTGCTCCCGATGACGGTGTATCAGTCACCTGATTCATTGACTGACCCACTGCCATCGGGAACAAGCTCCCTCCCACATTTGGATTGCATTTCAATCATCAGCCTGCTTAGCAGCCGGGAGGGTGAAGCCCGATACTGAGCGGCGCAGCTGGCTGGCCATTTTCGCCAGGTTGCCGATGCTCTCGGCGGTGGCAGTCGAGCCCGATGAGGTCTGGCTGGTGATCTGCTGGATGACGTTCATGGTCAGCGAGATCTGCCCCGCCGACGACGTCTGTTGCTGCGCCGCGTTGGAAATACTCTGGATCAGCGCCGCCAGGGTTTTCGACACGCCTTCGATCTCTTCCAGCGCCACCCCGGCGTCCTGGGCCAGCCGTGCGCCACGCACCACTTCAGTGGTGGTCTGTTCCATCGAGATGACGGCTTCGTTGGTGTCGGCCTGGATCGCCCGCACCAGGGTTTCGATCTGCCGCGTGGCCGCCGAGGAGCGCTCGGCCAGGCGTTGCACTTCATCGGCAACCACCGCGAAGCCGCGCCCGGCATCCCCGGCCATGCTTGCCTGGATCGCGGCGTTGAGCGCAAGAATGTTGGTCTGGTCGGCGATGTCATCGATCAGGCTGACAATGTCGCCGATCTCCTGGGACGACTCGCCCAGGCGCTTGATGCGCTTGGCGGTGTCCTGGATCTGCTCGCGAATGTTGTCCATGCCGTGGATGGTGTTGTGCACCACTTCATTGCCCTTGTTGGCGATTTCCACCGAGCGCTCGGCCACCGCCGAGGATTCAGCGGCGTTCGCCGACACCTGATCGATCGACTGGGCCATCTGCTTGATCGCGGTGGAGGCCTCGGCGATCTGCTGGGCCTGATGCTCCGAGGCCTGCGCCAGGTGCATCGCGGTGGCCTGGGTGTCCTGCACCGCGCCGGCGACCTGGCCGGCGGTGAGGTTGATGGTAGCGACAAGGTCGCGCAGTTGGTCCACGGAATAGTTGATGGAGTCGGCGATGGTGCCGGTGAAGTCTTCAGTCACCGAGGCCGTCACGGTGAGGTCGCCGTCGGCCAGGTCTTCGATTTCATCCAGCAGGCGCATGATCGCGTTCTGGTTGCGCTCGTTCTTCTCGGCGGTTTCCCGCAGTTGCTGGTTGGTGGCGCGGACCATCACCAGGCCGATCAGGATGATCGAGGCCAGCGCCAGCAAGCCCAGCACATAGCCGCCGATCGTGTCGAAGCTGCGCCCGCCGGCGAGGTTTTCAAAGCCGGTGGCCAGGTGCGAGGCTTCATCGAGCAGGGTTTGCGAGAGGTTGAAAATATTGCTCGCCGAGGCCCGGACCTGGAACAGTTGCGGCGAGGTTTCGAGGATCTCGTCCACGGAGCCGGAGACAAACTCGAACAGTTCGGCGATTTCCGCCAGGCGCGCCCGTGCGTCGTGGTCCTCGACCTGGGTGATGCGCAGCCCGGGGTTGCCCTGGAGCATGCCGGTGAGCACCTGGCCGAAGCGGTTGGCATCGCGGCCAAAGGCATCGGCGGCCTGCGCGGCGGTTTCGTCACCGGCCAGCACGGTGTTGACCGCCCCCAGGATCCGCTCGGCCAGCAGCGACTGGCGCTGGGCCAAGGCTACCTGGCTGGCCGGGGCGCCGCGTTGCAGCAGGATATCCACGACCTTTTCCGATTCCATCTGCAGTTGCGGCACGGTTTCGGCCAGGGTCGCGGCAACTTGATGCAACGACAGCACGGTCTGTTCGCTGGCGAGGATCGCGTCGGTGTTTTTCAGCAGCGCTTCCCAATCGGTCTGCACCGCCCGCATCTCTGCACGTACCGCACTGGGCGCGGCGGGCAGGCCGGTGTCCGGGTCGCCCTTTTTCAGGTAACCCCAGCGCCGGGCAAAGTCATTGCGCGCTTCCGCCAGCAACTTGAACGCCGCGGCCTTGCCGGCGGCGGCTTCGGTGGCGTTCTTGGCGATACGCTGGGACAGCACCCGCAACTCGCCGGCGTGGCCGATGTACTGCTTGTCGTAGGTGGACTGGGTGTTGAGGTACGCGAAGTTGGCGAACAGCAACATGATGAACACGATCAGCGCAATAAACAGCACGATGATCTGCGAGCGGCTGCGTGAGCCTGCCTGGGGTTTGGGTGTGGTAGCGGTGGTCATGCGGCAACATCCATGAAGCCAGGGGCCTGGGCCAGAGCGAAGGGGCTGAAGACCTGCCACTGCTGATCAGCGTCGAACCGGCCACTGATAAAGGGCACGCCGGGGGTGGCGCTGGACAACAAGGCGTCTTGTGCGAAATGCTGCATACCCACCACCTCGTCCACCAGCAGCCCGATAAATATGTCCTGGTATTCCACGACCAATACCCGCCGCTGCTTGTCTGCCTTGGACAGCGCATGGCCGAGGAACCCACCGAGATCCATCACCGGCAGCAGGCGCCCACGCAGGTTAGCGACTCCTCTGATCCAGGTCTTGACCCCGGGCATTAAAGTGCAGCGCGGCTCATGCAGCACTTCGGCGACTTCGCGCATGGGCGCGACAAACCACTGTTCGCCCACGCGAAAGCCGATCCCGCTCCAGCCTTGCAGGCGGGTTTCCTGGGACGGCAGGTCAGCGGCCAGCAGGCGACAGCGGCGGTCGATGTCCAGCAGCAGCTCGAAGGCGGTTAGCGACTCGGTCATGATGGCGTGCCGTCAGCGGGCCAAGACCTTGTTCAGGGTGGCGATCAGCGTGGCTTCGTCCACCGGCTTGGTCAGGTAATCCTTGGCACCCTGGCGCGCGCCCCAGATTTTGTCGGTTTCCTGGTCCTTGGTGGTGATGATGATGATCGGGATGCTGTTGGTTTCCCGCTCCTTGGACAGCTGGCGGGTGGCCTGGAAGCCATTGAGGCCCGGCATCACGATGTCCATCAAGACCGCGTCGGGCTTTTCCTGGCGGGCCAGGGCCACGCCGTCGGCACCGTTTTCCGCTTTCAAGACCTGATGACCGTGCTTTTCCAGCATGCCGGTCAGTTTGTACATTTCGGTCGGCGAATCGTCGACGATCAGAACACGTGCCATGGTTTTCCCCACTACATTGGAAGACGCACGCCCTTGTGAGGTTGCGTCAGTGTGCTTGTTCTACTGCGGCGAAACCCGGCACGTAGGCCTTGATCGCGCCCAGCAGTTCTTCCTTGCTGAAAGGCTTGGTCAAAAACTGATCGACACCGACGATACGCCCCTTGGCCTTGTCGAACAGGCCGTCCTTGGAAGACAGCATGATCACCGGGATCGACTTGAACGCCGGGTTGTTCTTCACCAGGGCGCAAGTCTGATAGCCATCCAGGCGCGGCATCATGATGTCGACAAAGATAATGTGCGGGTGATGATCCACAATCCGGGCCAGGGCATCGAAACCATCGATGGCCGTGATGACATCGCAGCCCACGTTCTTCAACAGGGTTTCGGCGGTGCGGCGGATCGTTTTCGAATCGTCGATCACCATCACTCTCAAGGCGTTGGAATGCTGTTCCATATCTGCTCTACCATCGCCACAGCGAATCGGTTTTCGGTGTGTACGGCCTGATACTGCCCAGGATGAGCGTCACAAGCCTTGGAATTCAGGGGCTGCTGCGCCGTGGCAGTCTTTTTAGCACAGTCTCGTGGAGCAATCTATCGAGCGACCCGCCAGGTGGTTTTTCCTTGACCCACAACAGTCGCAGCGCCACTCTGACGCCACTTTTATGCGCCCTAATTTGCTAGAGGAAATCCCCCATGAGCGTTCGCGTCGGCATTGTCATGGACCCTATCGCCAGCATTTCCTATAAAAAGGACAGCTCGCTGGCCATGCTCCTGGCCGCCCAGGCCCGCGGCTGGAGCCTGTTCTATATGGAACAGCGCGACCTTTACCAGGGCGACGGCGAGGCGCGTGCGCGGATGCGTCCGCTCGAGGTGTTCGCCAACCCTGAAAAGTGGTTCGAGCTGCAAGACGAAATCGACAGCCCCCTGAGCGACCTGGACGTGATCCTGATGCGCAAGGACCCGCCGTTCGACATGGAATTCGTCTACTCCACCTACCTGCTGGAGCAAGCCGAGCGCGCCGGCGTGCTGATCGTCAACAAGCCGCAGAGCCTGCGCGACTGCAATGAGAAGCTGTTCGCCACGCTGTTCCCGCACTGCACGCCGCCGACCGTGGTCAGCCGCCGCGCCGATGTGCTGCGCGAATTCGCCGCCAAGCACGGCGATGTGATCCTCAAACCGCTGGACGGCATGGGCGGCACCTCGATCTTCCGCCACCGCGCCGGCGACCCGAACCTGTCGGTGATCCTCGAAACCCTGACCGCCCTGGGCACCCAGCAGATCATGGGCCAGGCTTATCTGCCGGCGATCAAGGACGGCGACAAGCGCATCCTGATGATCGACGGCGAACCGGTGGATTATTGCCTGGCGCGCATCCCGGCAGCCGGCGAGACCCGCGGCAACCTGGCGGCCGGCGGTCGTGGCGAAGCCCGGCCTTTGTCGGACAAGGACCGCTGGATTGCTTCCCAGGTCGGCCCGACCCTGCGGGAAAAAGGTTTGCTGTTCGTAGGCCTCGACGTAATTGGTGAACACCTCACCGAAATCAACGTCACCAGCCCGACCTGTATTCGCGAGATCGACAATGCATTTGGCACGAACATCGGCGAAATGCTGATGGCCGCGATTGAGCGCAAGCTACAAGCCAAGTGACATAGAACAGCCGGACACCCGCCAACATTGCGTTATCATGCGCCACCTGTGAAACACGCGATGTTGGTTTTCTTGTCATGACACTCCCGTCCGATCTGCCCTTCGAACCCTCCCCCAGCGGCGTGCGCCCGGCTGATCGGCTCGGATTTACCCTGTTTCTCGCGGCATTGATCCACCTGGCGCTGATCCTCGGCGTGGGTTTCACCATGGTCGAACCCAAGCAAATCACCAAGACCCTGGAAATCACCCTCGCCACGTTCAAGAGCGAAAAGAAGCCCGAGAAGGCCGATTTTCTCGCCCAGGACAATCAGCAGGGCAGCGGCACGCTGGACAAGAAAGCCGTGCCCAAGACCACCGAAGTGGCGCCGTTCCAGGACAACAAGGTAAATAAAGTCTCCCCGCCACCGACGCCCAAGCCCGAAGTCCCCCAGGCCGCGCCCAAGCCTGTGGTGACCACCGTCGCGCCGAAACCGCAAAAAGCCGCGACCCAGCGCGAGAAAACCAAGACCGAACCGCGACCCGAGCCCGTCAAGCCGGCGCCGACCTTCGACAGCTCGCAGCTCTCCGACCAGATATCCAGCCTCGAAGCCGAACTGGCCAATGAGCAACAGCTGTACGCCAAGCGCCCGCGCATCTACCGCCTGAACGCGGCGTCCACCATGCGCGACAAAGGCGCCTGGTATAAGGACGAGTGGCGCAAGAAGGTCGAGCGCATCGGCAACCTCAACTACCCGGACGAGGCCCGCCGCCAGCAGATCTACGGCAATTTGCGCTTGCTGGTGTCGATCAACCGCGACGGCACGTTATATGAAGTGCAGGTACTCGAATCGTCCGGCCAGCCGCTGCTGGACCAGGCCGCCCAGCGCATCGTGCGCCTGGCCGCGCCCTTTGCGCCGTTCAGCGGCGACCTGAACGACGTGGACCGCCTGGAAATCATCCGCACCTGGCGGTTTGCCAAGGGCGATCGCCTGTCCAGCAACTGATAACCCCAATCAACACCAATCACTGTAGGAGCGAGCTTGCTCGCGAAAAACTTGAGAGCGACGCGGTTCTACCTGGAGCACTTCGTTATCGTTGGCGTTTTTCGCGAGCAAGCTCGCTCCTACAGAAAAGGCGGCGGCGCTGTATTCGGATCACTCCCAGCTTGTCAGTTCGCCCCTCCAACGCCACACTAGCGGACATGAAAAATGTCAGCCCGACCTACCTCAAGCACCAATTCCTGATCGCCATGCCCCATATGGCCGACCCGAACTTTGCGCAGACCTTGACCTACATTGTCGAGCACACGGCCAATGGTGCCATGGGGTTGGTGGTGAACCGCCCGCAAGAGCTGAACCTGGCCGATATCCTCGAGCAACTGCGCCCGGAGATCGACCCGCCAGCCCGCTGCCAGGGCGTGCCGATCTATATCGGCGGGCCGGTGCAGACCGATCGCGGCTTTGTGCTGCACCCGACCGGGCCGAAGTTCCAGGCCACGGTGGACCTCGACGGCGTGTCGCTGTCCACATCCCAGGACGTGTTGTTCGCCATTGCCGACGGCGTCGGCCCCGAACAGAGTGTGATCACCCTCGGCTACGCTGGCTGGGAAGCCGGGCAACTGGAGGCCGAGCTGGCCAGTAACGCCTGGCTGACCTGCCCCTACGATGCCGACATTCTGTTCAACACTGCCGCCGAACTGCGCCTGGACGCGGCCGCGGCCAAGCTGCGGGTCAACCTCAGCCTGCTGACCAGCCAGGCGGGGCACGCCTGATGGCCTTGCGTCTGATCCTCGGTTTTGACTACGGCACCAAACAGATCGGCGTCGCTGTCGGCCAGGTCATCACTGGCCAGGCTCGCGAGCTGTGTACCTTGAAAGCCCAGAACGGCATACCGGACTGGAACCAGGTCGAAGCCCTGATCAAGGAGTGGAAGCCCGACGCGGTGGTGGTCGGCCTGCCCTTGAACATGGACGGCACCCCCAGCGACATGTGCCTGCGCGCCGAAAAGTTCGCGCGCCGCCTCAACGGCCGCTACAACCTGCCCTTTTATACCCACGACGAGCGCCTGACGACCTTCGAAGCCAAGGGTGAGCGCCGCGACCGTGGCGGGCAGAAAGGCAGCTACCGCGACAACCCGGTGGACGCCATCGCCGCGGCCTTGCTGTTGCAGGGTTGGCTGGATGAAAACACCGCGTTATTTGAATCCTGACTGACGCGGCTTGCCGCGTCTTTTTACGTTTGAGCCCGGTCCTTGCTGGCAAACCCTGCCGCGCAAGGCCTTGAAGGAGCGACCATGAGCCTGCCAAACCCCGCCGAACTGATCAGCCAGATGGCGATTCGCCTCAAGGCCCACCTGAAACACCGTGGCATCAGCGAGCCGCGCTTCATCGGCATTCGCACGGGTGGCGTGTGGGTGGCCCAGGCGCTGCTGCAAGAGCTGGGCAACGATTCGCCGCTGGGTACGCTGGATGTGTCCTTCTACCGCGACGACTTCAGCCAGAACGGCCTGCACCCGCAAGTGCGCCCGTCGGCCCTGCCGTTCGAGATCGAAGGCCAGCACCTGGTGCTGATCGACGACGTGCTGATGAGCGGCCGCACCGTCCGCGCCGCGCTGAACGAGCTGTTCGACTACGGCCGCCCCGCCAGCGTGACGCTGGTCTGCCTGCTGGACCTGGACGCCGGCGAGCTGCCGATCAGCCCGGATGTGGTCGGCGCGACCCTGTCGCTTTCAGCCCAGCAGCGGGTAAAATTGTCCGGTCCCACGCCGCTCGTACTCGAACTGCAAGACCTTGCCCTTTAACCCGCCTTGTAAAGAGTCCCCGCGATGACGCCTCTAGATGCCAAGCGCCCGCTGCAGCTCAATGCTCAGGGCCAGCTGCAACACTTCTTGTCCCTCGACGGTTTGCCCCGCGAACTGCTCACCGAAATCCTCGACACCGCCGACTCGTTCCTCGAAGTCGGTGGCCGCGCGGTGAAGAAGGTCCCGCTGCTGCGCGGCAAGACCATCTGCAATGTGTTCTTCGAGAACTCCACGCGCACCCGCACTACCTTCGAACTGGCGGCCCAGCGCCTGTCGGCCGACGTGATCACACTGAACGTGTCGACCTCGTCGGCGAGCAAGGGCGAGACCCTGCTCGACACCCTGCGCAACCTTGAAGCGATGGCCGCCGACATGTTCGTGGTGCGCCACGGCGACTCCGGCGCCGCGCACTTCATCGCCGAGCACGTCTGCCCGCAGGTGGCGATCATCAACGGCGGCGATGGCCGTCACGCCCACCCGACCCAGGGCATGCTCGACATGCTCACCATCCGTCGGCACAAAGGCAGCTTTGAAAACCTTTCGGTGGCCATCGTCGGCGACATCCTGCACTCGCGGGTAGCGCGCTCGAACATGCTGGCCCTGAAAACCCTGGGCTGCCCGGATATCCGCGTGATCGCGCCGAAAACCCTGCTGCCGATCGGCATCGAGCAATACGGCGTGAAGGTCTACACCGACATGACCGAAGGCCTCAAGGATGTGGACGTGGTGATCATGCTGCGCCTGCAACGCGAACGCATGTCCGGTGGCCTGTTGCCGAGCGAAGGCGAGTTCTACCGCCTGTTCGGCCTGACCACCACGCGTCTGGCCGGAGCCAAGCCGGATGCCATCGTGATGCACCCGGGGCCGATCAACCGAGGGGTGGAGATCGAATCGGCGGTGGCCGACGGCAACCAGTCGGTGATTCTCAACCAGGTGACCTACGGCATCGCCATACGCATGGCGGTGCTGTCCATGGCCATGAGCGGGCAAACCGCGCAACGTCAATTCGAGCAGGAGAAGGCCCAGTGAAGCTCAGCATTCTCGGCGCCCGCGTCATTGATCCGGCCAGTGGCCTGGATCAAGTCACCGATCTTCATCTGGAAGCCGGCAAGATCATCGCCATCGGCGCTGCGCCCGCTGGCTTCAGCGCCAGTGAGACCCTCGACGCCAAGGGCCTGGTGGCCGCGCCTGGCCTGGTCGACCTGAACGTCGCCCTGCGCGAGCCGGGTTACAGCCGCAAAGGCAACATCACCAGCGAAACCCGCGCCGCCGCCGCCGGTGGCGTCACCAGCCTGTGCTGCCCGCCGCACACCAAACCGGTGCTGGACACCTCGGCCGTGGCCGAGCTGATCCTCGACCGCGCCCGCGAAGCCGGCAATTGCAAAGTGTTCCCCATCGGCGCCCTGAGCAAAGGCCTGGAAGGCGAGCAACTGGCCGAACTGATCGCGCTGCGCGATGCCGGTTGCGTGGCCTTCGGCAACGGCCTGGAGAGTTTCCGCAGCACCCGCACGCTGTGCCGTGCCCTGGAATACGCGGCCACCTTCGACCTGACGGTGATCTTCCACTCCCAGGACCGCGACCTGGCCGAAGGCGGCCTGGCCCATGAAGGCGCCGTGGCCAGCTTCCTCGGCCTGCCGGGCATCCCGGAGACCGCGGAAACCGTGGCCCTGGCCCGCGATCTGCTGCTGGTGGAACAAAGCGGCGTGCGCGCGCACTTCAGCCAACTGACCAGCGCCCGCGGCGTGGCCCTGATCGCCCAGGCCCAGGCCCGCGGCTTGCCGGTGACGGCGGACGTGGCGCTGTATCAGTTGATCCTGACGGACGAGGCGCTGACCGACTTCTCCAGCCTGTATCACGTACAACCGCCGCTGCGCACCCGTGCCGACCGCGAGGGTTTGCGTGCGGCGGTGAAGTCCGGTGTGGTGTCGGCGATTTCCAGCCATCACCAGCCCCACGAGCGCGATGCCAAGCTGGCACCGTTCGGCGCGACCGAGCCGGGTATCAGCAGCGTCGAGCTGTTGCTGCCGTTGGCGATGACGCTGGTGGAGGATGGCTTGCTCGACCTGCCGACGCTGCTGGCGCGCCTGAGTGCAGGCCCTGCCGAAGCCTTGCGTCTGCCAGCGGGCAAGTTGGCGGTGGGGGCGGCGGCGGACCTGGTGCTGTTCGATCCGGCCAGCTCGACGATTGCCGGCGAGCACTGGCTGTCCAAGGGCGAAAACTGCCCGTTCATCGGCCATAGCCTGCCGGCGAGCGTGCGCTACACCCTGGTGGACGGACGCATCAGCTACCAGGCCTAAAGCGGGCTCGGTAAAAAATGTGGGAGGGGGCTTGCCCCCGATAGCAGTGGGTCAGCTACAGATAAGCTGACTGGTCCACCGCCATCGGGGGCAAGCCCCCTCCCACATTGGGTTCTCTATAGAGCTTGAGAGATCAGCGCCCGCCTCTTAGCTCGGCGTTACGGATCGATATCTGCGTATTCAACGTCCAGAAGTCATACAGCACCCCCACCAGGAACAGGCCGCCGGTCAGCAGGTACAGCAGGCCGGTGATCCATTTGCCCTGGTACATCCGGTGTACACCGAACACCCCGAGAAACGCCAACAGAATCCAGGCCACGTTGTATTCGATCGGGCCGGCGGTAAAACGCAGGTCGGCTTCACGGTCCATCGCCGGAATCAGGAACAAGTCGATCAGCCAGCCAATACCCAGCAAGCCCAACGTGAAAAACCAGATCGTCCCGGTGACGGGTTTGCCGTAATAGAAGCGATGCGCCCCGGTAAAACCAAAAATCCAGAGCAGGTAACCGATCACCTTGCTGTGGGTGTCTTGCTGCGAAACATCCTGTCGATAGGTGTTCATGGCGTACCTCTTTTGCTGCGATAGATAAATTTTTTCACTTTCTTTGTGACTTTTTTACATGCACCCGACGTATGGCCGATGGTATCTTCGCTCCCCTGAAAGCCTGATGCCACCTGACTTGTGTAGGACAATTGCGGCGATTCGTCGCGTATTTCCTGAGTTTGACCCCAAGGTTCAGTCGACAAACGGCCTGAGAACGACACAAAAAGCTGTTATAAAGTTGCGCGCAAACCCATAAGAGCCACGCCTAATGCGACCATTTTTCAAGACATGGCTAACCATTTGCCTATTAATGCCACTGGCCGCCCACGCCACCAATCGTGAGCAACGACTTCCTAACGTCAACGGCTTCACCCCGAAAGTCCACAGCACACCCAGCACGGCCAAATCCGTAAAGCCTACCGTCAGCCGCCCGACTCAACTGAGCAAGGCCCACGGTAAGGCAACACCCGGCCTGATGGCGGGTAACACCAAGCAAAGCAGCACCGTCCTCAGCCGCGCCGTGAATGTGCTCGGTACACCTTATCGTTGGGGCGGCAGCAGCCCAAGTAAAGGGTTCGACTGCAGCGGCCTGGTAAAATATGCATTCAACGACGTTGCCGCGGTGGATTTGCCACGCACCTCCAACGCCATGGCCGCCGGCCACGGGCAGAAGGTTGACCGCAAGGACTTGAAGCCGGGCGACCTGCTGTTCTTCAAACTGAAGAGCCGCCGGGTTAACCACGTTGCCATCTACCTGGGCAACGACCGCTTTATCCACGCACCGCGCCGTGGCAAGTCGGTCAGCATCGATACCCTGAAGAAGCCGTTCTGGGACAAGAACTACGTGATCGCCAAGCGGGTTCTGCCGAAAGAACAGAACAACCTGCGGATCGTCCAACGCTGATCTGAAGCTGGAATACAGTACCCATGTGGGAGGGGCTTGCCCCCTCCCTCATTTGATTTCATTGCCCACAAGATCTCATATGTCTGTCGGCACCCTCGCCTTCTCCCGCGCCGCCTCCCGGCTGATCACGCCCTGCGTGACCAAGGCCTTCAAGCGCATATCCAACGTCTGCATCCCCGATGCGCCACCGGTCTGAATCGCCGATACGATCTGCGCCACCTTGTCTTCGCGGATCAAATTGCGAATGGCGGGCGTACACAGCATGATTTCATGGGCCGCCACGCGCCCGCCGCCGATCTTCTTGACCAACACCTGGGACACCACCGCCTGCAGCGACTCCGAGAGCATCGAGCGGACCATGGGCTTTTCTCCCGCCGGAAACACGTCCACCAGGCGATCCACGGTCTTGGCCGCCGACGCGGTGTGCAGGGTGCCGAAGACCAGATGCCCGGTCTCAGCCGCCGTCAGCGCCAGGCGGATGGTTTCCAGGTCACGCAGTTCACCCACCAGGATCACATCCGGGTCTTGCCGCAGTGCCGAACGCAAGGCCGCCGAAAAACTGTGGGTGTCGCGGTGCACCTGGCGCTGGTTGATCAGGGCCCGGCAGGGCTGGTGGATGAACTCGATGGGGTCTTCCAAGGTGAGGATGTGCTGGCGCCGGTGCTGGTTGAGGTGATCGATCAGCGCCGCCAGGGTGGTCGACTTGCCCGAGCCGGTGGGCCCGGTCACCAGCACCAGGCCGCGCGGCAGTTGGGCGATACGTTGGAACACCGCGCCCAACCCGAGGTTTTCCAGGCTCTGGACCTGGGCGGGGATGTTGCGAAACACCGCGCCCATGCCACGCGCCTGCTGGAACACATTCACCCGGAATCGCCCGACACCGGGCAGTTCGAAGGCGAAATCCGTTTCAAGAGATGTTTCGAAATCCTTTTGTTGGTACTGGTTGAGCAAAGGGCTGAGCAAATCCGCCACGTGCGTGGGTGACAGCACTGGCCCATCCAGGGACCAGACCTCGCCATCCATCCGCAGCATCGGTGCGAGGCCGGCCGACAGGTGCAGGTCGGAGGCGCCCCGGCGCACGCTGTGCGTGAGTAATTCAGTGATATCCATAGGGCTTTCCATTTCCAGTAGAATGCCGCGGACTCCATATCCACGGGCGCATCTTGAATGTCGACGATAGCAGACAACATTGGCCAGGTTCGCCAGCGCATCCGCGCCGCAGCCGACGCCGTGCAACGTGACGCAAACAGCATCCACCTGCTGGCCGTGAGCAAGACCAAGCCCGCGCAAGCCGTGCGCGAAGCCTATGCCGCGGGGATGTGCGATTTCGGCGAAAACTACCTGCAGGAAGCCTTGGGCAAACAGGCCGAATTAACCGACCTGCCCTTGAGTTGGCACTTCATCGGCCCCATTCAATCGAACAAGACTCGCGCGATCGCCGAGAACTTCGCTTGGGTGCATTCCGTGGACCGCCTGAAAATCGCACAACGCTTGTCCGAACAACGCCCGGCCGACCTGGCGCCGCTGAACATCTGCATCCAGGTCAACGTCAGTGGCGAAGCCAGCAAGTCCGGCTGCACGCCCGCCGACCTGCCGGCGCTGGCCAACGCGATCAGCGCCCTGCCGCGCTTGAAGTTGCGCGGTTTGATGGCGATCCCTGAACCGACCGAAGACCGCGCCGCACAGGATGCAGCGTTCGCCGCCGTCCGCGACCTGCAGGCCAGTTTGAACCTGCCGCTCGACACACTTTCCATGGGCATGAGCCACGACCTCGAGTCGGCCATCGCCCAAGGCGCCACCTGGGTGCGGATCGGTACCGCCCTGTTTGGCGCCCGCGACTACGGTCAGCCGTGAAATGGCCGACTTCCCACTGAATAAGGACCTGTCATGAGCAACACGCGTATTGCCTTTATCGGCGCCGGCAACATGGCGGCCAGCCTGATCGGCGGCCTGCGGGCCAAGGGCCTGCAAGCCCAACAGATCCGCGCCAGCGATCCGGGCGCCGAAACCCGCGCCCGCGTCAGCGCCGAACACGGTATCGACACCTTCGCCGACAACGCCGAGGCCATCCAGGGCGTCGACGTGATCGTGCTGGCGGTCAAGCCGCAAGCCATGAAAGCCGTGTGCGAAAGCCTGCGCCCGAGCCTGCAGCCGCACCAGTTGGTGGTGTCCATCGCCGCCGGCATCACCTGCGCCAGCATGAACCGCTGGCTCGGCGCCCAGCCCATCGTGCGCTGCATGCCCAACACCCCGGCGCTGCTGCGCAAAGGCGTGAGCGGTTTGTATGCCACCGCCCAGGTGAGCGCCGAACAGCGCGACCAGGCCCAGGAACTGCTGTCCGCCGTGGGCATCGCCCTGTGGCTGGAACAGGAAGAGCAACTGGACGCGGTGACCGCCGTCTCCGGCAGCGGCCCGGCCTACTTCTTCCTGCTGATCGAAGCCATGACCGCCGCCGGCGTGAAACTGGGCCTGAGCCGGGACATCGCCGAGCAACTGGCCGCGCAAACCGCCCTGGGAGCCGCGCAGATGGCCGTGACCAGCGACGTGGATGCCGCCGAACTGCGCCGCCGCGTGACCTCCCCCGGCGGCACCACGCAAGCCGCCATTGAATCGTTCCAGGCCGGGGGCTTCGAAGCCCTGGTGGAAAAAGCACTGGGTGCCGCGGCACATCGTTCGGCCGAGATGGCCGAGCAACTGGGCAAATAGTCGTCCCCAACCTGCAACTGGACTAGATAGGAATCGAACATGCTCGGAATCAATGACGCTGCCATTTTCATCATCCAGACCCTGGGCAGCCTGTACCTGCTGATCGTGCTGATGCGCTTTATCCTGCAACTGGTGCGGGCGAACTTCTACAACCCGCTGTGCCAGTTCGTGGTGAAGGCCACCCAGCCGCTGCTCAAGCCCCTGCGCCGGGTGATCCCGAGCCTGTTCGGGCTGGACATGTCCTCGCTGGTGCTGGCGCTGCTGCTGCAGATCCTGCTGTTCGCGGTGATCCTGATGCTCAACGGCTACCAGGCCTTGACCCTCCTGCTGCTGCCATGGGCGCTGATCGGGGTTTTCTCGCTGTTTTTGAAGATCCTCTTCTGGTCGATGATCATCAGCGTGATCCTCTCGTGGGTCGCACCCGGCAGCCGCAGCCCTGGGGCCGAGCTGGTCGCGCAGATCACCGAACCGGTGCTGGCGCCGTTCCGCCGGTTGATCCCCAACCTGGGCGGTCTGGACATCTCGCCGATCTTCGCGTTTATCGCGATCCAGCTCCTGCAAAGCTGGGTGATCCCGCGCCTGGCGTTCTATGCATTCATGCCCAAAGAGCTGTTCGGGCTGATCTGATTCAGCCCCGCTTGCGTGTCAGGGCCGGATAACCTCCGGCCTTTGCTTGCCGCTAGGGGCAGCGGTCTTTAGACTTACGCCTCATTTAAACGAGAGCAGGGTCGATGCCAGCTGCCTTTCCCCCCGATTCTGTTGGACTGGTCGTGCCCCAAATGGCGCACTTCAGCGAACCGCTGGCCCTGGCCTGCGGACGTTCGCTGCCAGCCTACGACCTGATCTATGAAACCTACGGCCAGTTGAACGCCACGGCGAGCAACGCCGTGCTGATCTGCCACGCCTTGTCCGGCCATCATCACGCCGCGGGCTTCCACAGCGTCGACGAGCGCAAGCCCGGCTGGTGGGACAGCTGCATCGGCCCCGGCAAGCCCATCGATACCAACAAGTTCTTTGTGGTCAGCCTGAACAACCTCGGCGGCTGCAACGGCTCGACCGGCCCCAGCAGCCTCAACCCGGACACCGGCAAGCCCTTCGGCGCCGACTTCCCGGTACTGACCGTGGAAGACTGGGTCCACAGCCAGGCGCGCCTGGCCGACCGGCTGGGCATCCAGCAATGGGCCGCCGTGATCGGCGGCAGCCTCGGCGGCATGCAGGCCCTGCAGTGGACCATCACTTACCCCGATCGCGTGCGCCATTGCCTGGCCATCGCCTCGGCCCCCAAGTTGTCGGCGCAGAACATCGCCTTCAACGAAGTGGCGCGCCAGGCGATCCTGACCGACCCGGACTTCCACGGCGGCTCGTTCCAGGAAGCCGGCGTGATCCCCAAGCGCGGCTTGATGCTGGCGCGGATGGTTGGGCATATCACCTACCTGTCCGACGATTCCATGGGCGAGAAATTCGGCCGCGGCCTCAAGAGCGAGAAACTCAACTACGATTTCCACAGCGTCGAGTTCCAGGTGGAAAGCTACCTGCGCTATCAGGGCGAAGAGTTCTCCGGGCGGTTTGACGCCAACACCTACCTGCTGATGACCAAGGCCCTGGACTACTTCGACCCGGCCGCCAACTTCGACGACGACCTGGCGAAAACCTTCGAGGGCGCGTCGGCCAAGTTCTGCGTGATGTCGTTCACCACCGACTGGCGCTTCTCGCCGGCCCGCTCGCGGGAACTGGTGGATGCCTTGATGGCGGCGAAGAAAGACGTCTGCTACCTGGAAATCGATGCTCCGCAAGGCCACGACGCCTTCCTGATCCCGATTCCTCGTTATCTGCAGGCGTTCAGTAACTACATGAACCGCATAACTCTGTGAGAACGCCATGAGAGCCGACCTGGAAATCATCCAAGACTGGATACCCGCCGGCAGCCGCGTGCTCGACCTTGGCTGCGGCAATGGCGAACTGCTGAGCTGGCTGCGCGACAACAAGCAAGTCACCGGCTATGGCCTGGAAAACGACCCGGACAACATCGCCGAGTGCGTGGCCAAGGGCATCAACGTGATCGAGCAGGACCTGGACAAGGGCCTGGGCAACTTTGCCAGCAACAGCTTCGACGTCGTGGTGATGACCCAGGCCCTGCAGGCGGTGCATTACCCGGACCGCATCCTCGACGAAATGCTGCGCGTCGGCCGCCAGTGCATCATCACCTTCCCCAACTTCGGTCACTGGCGCTGCCGCTGGTACCTGGCCACCAAGGGCCGCATGCCGGTGTCGGATTTCCTGCCGTACACGTGGTACAACACTCCGAACATCCACTTTTGCACCTTCGAAGACTTCGAAGCCCTGTGTGGCGAGCGGGAAGCCAAGGTGATCAACCGCCTTGCCGTCGATCAACAGCACCGCCACGGCTGGGCGAGTAAACTATGGCCCAACCTGTTGGGTGAAATCGGGATTTACCGGGTCAGCAGCCCGGGCCTGACAGACCACAAGATCGCCGTCTAACTATTTTCGAGGAAGACGAATATGAGACGCCTGGCTGTATTTCTACTCACCGCGTGCCTGGGCGTCAGCGCCATGGCCGCCGATGCCATCGACAGTAAGCGCCAGAAGGAATTTGGCGATATCACCGTACACTACAACACCTTCACCTCCAGCTTCCTGCAACCCGATACGGCCCAGGCTGTCGGCGTGGTACGCAGCAAGAACAAGGGCTTGATCAACGTGACCGTGATCAAGGGCGTGACGCCCGTGGCCGCGCAAGTGACCGGCACGATCAAAGACCTGAGCGGCAGGAGCGAAATCCTGACGTTCAAGCAGATTACCGAAAAAGGTGCGATCTATTACCTCGCGCCCTACAACGTACCGCAACAGGAAGTGCGGGTTTTCACCATCAACGTTGAAACCGGCGGCAAGGCCCATGGTTTCCAATTCAACCAGGAACTGTTTCCGGCGGACTGATGAACCTGACTCAACTCGTGCTGGCCAGCCATAACGCCGGCAAACTCAAAGAACTCCAGGCCATGCTCGGCGAGTCCGTGCAACTGCGCTCGATCGGCGAGTTCAGCCAGGTCGAGCCCGAAGAAACGGGCCTGTCGTTCGTCGAGAACGCCATCCTCAAGGCGCGCAATGCCGCGCGCCTGTCCGGCCTGCCGGCGCTGGCGGACGACTCGGGCCTGGCGGTGGACTTCCTCGGCGGCGCCCCCGGTATCTATTCGGCGCGCTATGCCGACGGCAAAGGCGACGCGGCGAACAACGCCAAGCTGCTCGACGTGCTCAAGGACGTGCCGGATGCCGAGCGTGGCGCGCAGTTCGTCTGCGTGCTGGCCCTGGTGCGACATGCCGACGATCCGTTGCCGATCCTCTGCGAAGGCCTGTGGCACGGGCGCATCCTGCATGCAGCCAGCGGCGCGCATGGGTTTGGCTACGACCCGCTGTTCTGGGTGCCGGAGCGCGATGTCTCCAGCGCCGAACTGAGCCCGGCCGACAAAAACCAGATCAGCCACCGCGCCCGCGCCATGGCTTTGCTGCGCCAGCGCCTGGGCTTGAAATGACCCAGAACACCTCCGCGCAGCCGCTGATCCACGGCGGCGCGCAAACACCACGGGCGGCCCTGCCCCATCTGCCGCCCCTGGCGCTGTACATCCACATCCCGTGGTGCGTGCGCAAATGCCCTTATTGCGACTTCAACTCCCACACCGCCAGCCCCGTGTTGCCGGAAGAAGAGTACGTCGATGCGCTGCTGGCCGACCTCGATCAGGACCTGCACGCGGTTTATGGCAGGGAACTGAGTTCGATCTTCTTCGGTGGCGGCACGCCGAGCCTGTTCAGTGCCGCCGCGCTGGGCCGTCTGCTCAAGGGCGTGGAAGCACGCATCCCGTTTGCCGACGACATCGAGATCACCCTGGAAGCCAACCCGGGAACGTTCGAGCAAGAGAAGTTCGTGGCGTACCGCAAGCTGGGGATCAACCGCCTGTCCATCGGCATCCAGAGCTTCCAGCAGGAAAAACTCGCGGCCCTGGGCCGTATCCACAACGGCGATGAAGCCGTGCGCGCCGCCGGCATGGCGCGCCAGGCCGGGTTCGACAACTTCAACCTGGACCTGATGCATGGCTTGCCCGATCAGTCCCTGGACGACGCCCTGAGCGACCTGCGCCAGGCCATCGCGCTCAAACCGACCCATTTGTCGTGGTACCAACTGACCCTGGAGCCCAACACCGTATTCTGGAACCAGCCGCCGACGCTGCCGGAAGACGACACCCTGTGGGATATCCAGGAAGCCGGCCAGGCGCTGCTGGCCGAACACGGTTACGCGCAATATGAAGTCTCGGCCTATGCGCAACCGGGGCGAGCGGCGCGACATAACCTCAACTACTGGAGCTTCGGCGACTTCATCGGCATCGGTGCCGGCGCCCATGGCAAGCTCAGCCACCCGGACGGGCGCATCGTCCGCACCTGGAAGACCCGCGCACCGAAGGACTACCTCAACCCGGCCAAAAGCTTCCTGGCCGGCACGAACGCGCTGACCAACGAAGAGCTGCCGTTCGAGTTCCTGATGAACGCCCTGCGCCTCACCGAAGGCGTCGACGCCAAGCTCTACGCCGAACGCACCGGGCTGGCGCTGGCGAGCCTCGCGCAAGGCCGCACCGAGGCAGAACAAAGTGGCTTAATGCAGGTCGAACCGTCACGCCTGGCGGCGACTGACCGCGGGCAACTCTTTCTCAATGACCTGTTGCAGAAGTTTTTGAGCTGATCGCTCTTAAGGAAATCGAATGGATTTGGTACTCGACCTGCTCGCCACCGTATCCCGCTGGAGCCGCAGCAACCTGTCGGAAATCTCCCTGGCCCTCGTCGGCTGCCTGTTGGTGCTGTTCGGCGCCGATATCAAAGGCTGGGTCGAAGCCCGCCTGGGCAGCATCGCCGGCGCCTTGCGCGTGCCGTTGATGGCCCTGCTGTGCATGATCGGCAGCGGCGCCGCGCTGATCTACGCCACGCCGTGGATTGTGCGGGGGCTGAGCCAGTTCAATAACTACAGCCTGGCGCCGGTATTGGTGGTGGTGCTGGTATTGATTGGCGTCGTCGCCGACCGCCGCTGATCACAAACCCAACACAAAACCAATGTGGGAGGGGGCTTGCCCCCGATAGCAGAGTGTCAGTCAACCACTCTATGACTGACCCACCGCTATCGGGGGCAAGCCCCCTCCCACATTTTTTGACCGCATTCCAAGTTACTGGCTGATCAGTCGACTTTCTCGAACTTCAGATCCCACACCCCATGCCCCAACCGCTCGCCGCGGCGTTCGAACTTGGTGATCGGGCGCTCGGCCGGGCGTGGCACGCATTTGCCGTCTTCGGCCAGGTTGCGGTAGCCAGGGGCGACGTTCATCACTTCCAGCATGTATTCCGCATAGGGTTCCCAGTCGGTGGCCATGTGCAGGATACCGCCGACTTTCAGCTTGCTGCGCACCAGCTCCGCGAAGGACGCCTGGACGATGCGGCGCTTGTGGTGACGGCTTTTGTGCCATGGATCGGGGAAAAACAGCATCAGGCGATCGAGGCTGTTGTCGGCGATGCAGCGGTTGAGCACTTCAATCGCGTCGCAGTCGTAGACCCGCAGGTTGGTCAAACCCTGGGTCAGCACGCCATTGAGCAGCGCGCCGACACCCGGGCGATGGACTTCCACACCGATGAAATCCTGTTCCGGCGCGGCTGCAGCCATTTCCAGCAGGGAGTGGCCCATGCCGAAGCCGATTTCCAGGGAGCGCGGGGCCGAACGGCCGAACACTTGGTCATAGTCCACCGGCGCGTCGGCCAGGGGCAGGACGAACAGCGGCGTGCCTTGCTCCAGGCCCTTTTGCTGGCCTTCGGTCATGCGACCGGCGCGCATCACAAAGCTCTTGATGCGGCGGTGCTTGGACTCGTCGCCCTGTTCCACGGTGTTCGGCGTTTCGTTTGATTCAGTCATCAATGGCTCTTACTTGATCAGACCATCCAGCGGCGAGGAGGCGCTGGCGTAGAGTTTTTTCGGCATGCGCCCGGCGAGGTAGGCCAGGCGGCCCGCGACGATGGCGTGTTTCATGGCTTCGGCCATCATGATCGGCTGTTGGGCATTGGCGATGGCCGAATTCATCAGCACCGCTTCGCAGCCCAGCTCCATGGCGATGGTCGCGTCGGAGGCAGTGCCCACGCCCGCATCCACCAGCACCGGGATCTTGGCTTCTTCGAGGATGATCTGCAGGTTGTACGGGTTGCAGATCCCAAGGCCAGTGCCGATCAGGCCGGCCAGCGGCATCACGGCGATGCAGCCGATTTCGGCCAGTTGGCGGGCGATGATCGGGTCATCGCTGGTGTAGACCATCACGTCGAAGCCTTCCTTGACCAGGGTTTCGGCGGCCTTGAGGGTTTCGATCACGTTGGGGAACAGGGTTTTCTGGTCGGCCAGCACTTCCAGCTTCACCAGGTTGTGGCCGTCGAGCAGCTCACGGGCCAGGCGGCAGGTACGCACGGCTTCGATGGCGTCGTAGCAGCCGGCGGTGTTCGGCAGGATGGTGTAGCGGTCCGGCGGCAGGATATCCAGCAGGTTCGGTTCGCCCGGGTTCTGGCCGATGTTGGTGCGGCGCACGGCCACGGTCACGATCTCGGCGCCCGAGGCTTCGATGGCCAGGCGGGTTTCTTCCATATCGCGATACTTGCCGGTGCCTACCAGCAGACGGGACTGGTAGGTACGACCGGCCAGGACGAAGGGCTTGTCGCTACGAACGATGCTCATGGGAAATCCTCGAGGTGGGGTGAGGTTCTGCAGAATCCGGGGTGGCGCGCCTGGGCGCCGGACGACTAGCCGCCGCCGATGGCGTGGACCACTTCGACCTGGTCACCTTCGGTGAGCGCAGTCTCGACGTGTTGGCTACGCGGGACGATATCCTGATTGAGCTCCACTGCGACGCGACGCCCGGTCAGGTCCAGACGGGTCAGCAGGGCCGCAACGGTTTCACCGTCGGGCAGTTCAAAGGGTTCGCCGTTCAACTGAATGTGCATGCCATGGGCCGCCATCGTTTTTAGGGGCAAGCATTCTAGCCCGATTGGCGTAGCTGGCCCAAGACCCTTTGATCAGCAGCGCGCTTCAGGCCGCCTGCTGCAAGCGCCACGCCGCCAGCCCCAGGAGGAACCAACCGAGCAGAAACGCCAGGCCACCGAACGGCGTGATGATGCCGAGCTTGCTGATGCCAGTCATCGTCAGCACGTACAGGCTGCCGGAGAACAGCAGGATGCCGACGACGAACGACACGCCCGCCCACGTGACCAGGCGGCCCGGCAGGTGCGCCGCGAGCAACGCCACGCCGAACAGCGCCAGGGTGTGGACCAGTTGGTAGGTCACGCCGGTATGGAAAATCGCCAGGTACTCGGCGCTCAGGCGGTTTTTCAAGCCGTGGGCGGCGAACGCACCGAGGGCGACACCGGTGAAGCCGAAAAAAGCAGCCAGCATCAGAAAGCCACGCAGCATGAGGAACTCCAGTCAGACTCATTGGGCAGGGTCTGTATAATGGCCCGCTCAACGGGTTCGGCCAAGCCATCTCTATGCTGCGTGTCCTCTTCAGTCGTTTTCTCAAAGCCGTGAAATGGTTTGCCATCGGCAGCGTGTTGCTGGTGCTGCTGTTTCGTGTCGTACCGCCGCCGTTCACGGCGCTGATGGTGGAGCGCAAGATCGAATCCTGGTTTGACGGCGAACCGATTGACCTGCAGCGCACCTGGGTGCCGTGGGATGAGATCTCCAACGACCTCAAAGTGGCGGTGATGGCGGGTGAAGACCAGCGTTTCCCACAACATTGGGGCTTCGATTTCGGCGCGATCCAGGCGGCGCTCCTGCACAACGAGCGCGGCGGCTCGATCCGCGGCGCCAGTACGCTGAGCCAGCAGGTATCGAAGAACCTGTTCCTGTGGTCCGGCCGCAGTTATCTGCGCAAGGGCCTGGAGGCCTGGTTTACCGGGCTGATCGAGGTGCTGTGGCCCAAGCAGCGGATCCTTGAGGTGTACCTCAACAGCGTGGAATGGGACGAAGGGGTGTTCGGTGCGCAAGCGGCGGCGCAGCATCACTTCGGGGTGAGTGCCAAGGCGCTTTCTCGGCAGCAGGCCAGCTACCTGGCGGCGGTGTTACCCAATCCACGGGTATGGAGCGCCAGCCATCCAACGGCCTATGTGGCACGGCGGGCGGCATGGATTCGCCAGCAGATGAGCCAGCTGGGTGGGGATGGCTATCTGGTTGAGTTGAACAATTCGCGCAAGGCGCCTTGGTCCGACTGACACAACACAGAAATAAATGTGGGAGGGGGCTTGCCCCCGATAGCAATGGATCAGTCACCTTGATGTCGACTGACACTCAGCTATCGGGGGCAAGTCGAATCGTCGCACCGCCCCTCCCACAGTTTTAAGCGGCGATCGACAGCTTCAGCTTGTTCATCGCGCTCTTCTCAAGCTGACGAATCCGCTCAGCCGACACGTTGTACTTCTGCGCCAGGTCGTGCAGCGTGGCTTTTTCTTCGGCCAGCCAGCGCTGGTAGAGGATGTCACGGCTGCGGTCGTCCAGCACTTCCAGCGCTTCGTGCAGGTTGTGGTTGGAGTTGTCGCTCCAGTCGGCGTCTTCCAGTTGACGCGCCGGGTCGTACCGGTGGTCTTCCAGGTAGTTGGCCGGCGATTGGAAGGCGCTGTCGTCGTCCGCCTCGGCGGCCGGGTCGAAGGCCATGTCATGGCCGGTCAGGCGGCTTTCCATCTCGCGCACTTCACGCGGCTCCACACCGAGGCTTTCGGCCACGCGGTGGACTTCTTCGTTGTTCAGCCACGCCAGGCGTTTTTTCTGGCTGCGCAGGTTGAAGAACAGCTTGCGCTGGGCCTTGGTGGTCGCGACTTTCACGATGCGCCAGTTGCGCAGGATGAACTCGTGGATTTCCGCCTTGATCCAGTGAACGGCGAACGACACCAGGCGCACACCCATTTCCGGGTTGAAGCGCTTCACTGCCTTCATCAGGCCGACGTTGCCTTCCTGGATCAGGTCAGCCTGGGCCAGACCGTAGCCGCTATAGCTACGGGCGATATGTACGACAAAACGCAGGTGGGCGAGCACCATCTGCCGAGCCGCCCCCAAATCCTGCTCATAGTAGAGACTCTCGGCCAGTTCACGCTCCTGCTCCGGCGTCAGCAATGGAATGCTGTTGACCGTGTGCACATAGGCCTCCAGGTTCGCACCCGGGACCAAGGCATAAACAGGTTGCAAAGAAGTGGTCATACGAAAAAACCTCCGACTCACATAACTCGTGCAGTTCAGCACTGCGAAAATTGACCGGGAACCGTAGGACAAGTTCCCTAAACCACTGATACGGTCAATACAAACGAAACCACATTAATCTGACATTAACTACTTCGGTGCCAGCTCACGTAAATGCCGTGCGACCGCAATCCACGCACCGATATACCCCAACAAGACCGCGCCAAGCAAGAGCGACAGACCATCGGCGACCGGCACCCCGGCCAGGGCGAAATCACTGCCGTACAAGCCGGCCAGCCCGATGACCGCGTCGTTCAGCCAGTCCAGGCCGAACGCCAATAAGCCCCAGGACAAAATCCCCGCACCGAAGCCATAAAGCGCGCCCATGTACAGAAAAGGACGACGCACATAGCTGTCCGTGCCGCCGACCAGTTTAATCACTTCTATCTCGGTGCGACGGTTTTCAATATGAAGACGAATGGTATTACCTATCACCAAAAGTAATGCAGACACCAACAACACCGTCAGGCCGAACACAAAGCGGTCGCCCAGCTTGAGGATCGCCGCCAGGCGCTCTACCCAGACTAGATCAAGTTGCGCCTGTTGCACCTTGGGCATCTCTGCGAGTTTTTGTCGCAGGGCTTCCAGGGCCGGTTTGTCGACTTCATTCGGCGTCACCAGCACCACGCCCGGCAGCGGGTTCTGCGGCAGCTCCTTGAGCGCCTCGCCCAGGCCGGACTGTTGCTGGAACTCCTCGAGGGCCTGATCGCGGCTGATGTACTCGGCATCCGCCACGCCCGGCAGGTTCTTGATCTCTTCGCGCAGGGCTTCGCCGTCTTTGGCGCTGGCATCCAGGTTCAGGTACAGCGAAATCTGCGCGGCGCGCTGCCAGGAACCGCCCAGGCGCTCCACATTATTAAGCAGCAGCGACAAGCCCATGGGCAGGCTCAAGGCCACGGCCATCACCAGGCAGGTGAAAAAGCTGCCGATCGGCTGCTTGCCCAGGCGACGCAGGCTGTCGAGCAGGCTGGCACGATGGCTTTCGATCCAGGCACGCAGCAGCGTGGCGAAATCCGGGCCGTCGTCTTCGTCGTGTTTTTTCTTTTTCGGTTGCGGGTCGGCCGGTTTCGGCGCCACGCGCTCGGAAACCTTGGGGCTGCGTGTCGCACTCATACGCCAGCCTCCCCGTCGCCGATCAGGCGACCGCGTTGCAGGGTCAGCATGCGATGGCGCATGCGCGCGATCAGTGCCAGGTCGTGACTGGCGATCAGCACGCTGGTGCCCAGGCGGTTGATGTCTTCGAACACGCCCATGATCTCGGCCGCCAGGCGCGGGTCGAGGTTACCGGTGGGTTCGTCCGCCAGCAGCAAGGCCGGGCGGTGGACGATGGCGCGGGCGATGCCGACGCGCTGTTGCTGGCCGGTGGACAGGTCGCCGGGGTAGAGGTCGGTCTTGTCCGACAACGCCACGCGCTCCAGCGCCGAGTCCACGCGCTTGATGATTTCGGCCTTGGACAGCCCAAGGATCTGCAACGGCAACGCAATGTTATTGAACACCGTGCGATCGAACAGCAACTGGTGATTCTGGAACACCACGCCGATCTGGCGGCGCAGGAACGGAATCTGCGCATTGCTGATGGTGGCCAGATCCTGGCCGGCCAGCAGCAGCTTGCCGGTGGTCGGGCGTTCCATGGCCAGCAGCAGGCGCAACAGGGTACTTTTGCCGGCACCCGAATGGCCGGTGACAAACAAGAATTCGCCGCGACGCACTCGAAAACTCAGCTCATGCAAGCCGACATGCCCATTGGCATAGCGTTTACCGACCTGTTCGAATCGAATCATGAACGCTCCCGCTCGGCAAACAGTGCCTGGACAAAGGGTTCGGCTTCAAAGGTGCGCAGGTCGTCGATACCTTCACCGACGCCGATATACCGAATCGGCAACCCGAACTGCTTGGCCAGGGCGAAGATCACGCCGCCCTTGGCCGTGCCGTCGAGCTTAGTCAATGCCAGGCCGGTCAGTTGCACCGTCTGGTGGAATTGTTTGGCCTGGCTGATGGCGTTCTGGCCAGTACCGGCGTCGAGCACCAGCAAGACTTCGTGCGGAGCCTCGCCGTCGAGCTTGCCGATCACGCGGCGCACTTTCTTCAGCTCTTCCATCAGGTTGTCTTTGGTGTGCAGGCGACCGGCGGTATCGGCGATCAGCACATCAATGTTGCGGGCCTTGGCGGCTTGCACGGCATCGAAGATCACCGAAGCGGAATCGGCGCCGGTGTGCTGGGCGATGACCGGGATCTTGTTGCGCTCGCCCCAGACCTGCAACTGCTCGACGGCGGCGGCGCGGAAGGTGTCGCCGGCGGCGAGCATGACTTTCTTGCCTTCCAACTGCAGCTTCTTGGCCAGTTTGCCGATGGTGGTGGTCTTGCCGGCGCCGTTGACGCCGACTACCAGGATCACGAACGGCTTCTTCGGAGTAATCACCAACGGCGCTTCGACCGGCTTGAGCATCGCGGCCAGCTCGGCCTGCAGGGATTTGTACAGCGCATCGGCGTCGGTCAACTGCTTGCGCGCGACCTTCTGGGTCAGGCTCTGGATGATCACGGCGGTGGCTTCGACACCCACGTCGGCGGTCAGCAGACGGGTTTCGATGTCTTCCAGCAGTTCGTCATCGATGGTCTTCCGACCCAGGAACAGGCTGGCCATGCCTTCGCCGATGGTCGCGCTGGTTTTGCTCAGGCCTTGCTTGAGGCGGGCGAAGAACCCGGTTTTGCTCGGTTCCGCGGCAACCACGGGCGACGGCGCGATCACGGCGGGCGCCGCGGCCACAACAGGCGCGGGAGTCGGCTCGACCGCCACCGGCTCAACCTGCGGAATCGGCGGCGTCACATGCTCGGCCTGCACATCTTCGACCAGTGCCACGGGCTCTTCGGCCACTGGCAGTGCCAGCCACGGTTTGTGCTCAGGCTCGGCTTGCGCCACCGGCGCGGTCGGTTCGGCGCCTACCAAGGGCTCAGGGATTGGCTCAGATTGAACCTGCGGCTGTTCGACGACGGTTTCCTGCGGCTTTTTGCGCAGCCATCCGAACAGGCCTTTTTTCTCGCCAGCCGCAGCTGGGCTCTTCTTGTCGTCGTTGGAACCAAACATGGAGGACGGCTATCTCAAGGTAGCGACGCGCCAAGGGCGCCTCGGTAAATAAAAATTCGATGCAGAACAGACTGCTTTAACGCTCGCTCGTTCATGCGCAACATTTTGTAAGGCGTAAATAAAGGCCTCAACAAATCGATTCAATATGGAATTGAAGCGATAACATCGGCGAAAAGATGAAGATTGTCGGGGAAAACCGTAGCAAACTTCAAAATTCCTACAACTGAATCCAGAACGGTATGACGACCGCAGTGGCCGTCCCCAAATCGGATCAGTATCCTAGCACCTCCTCGCCCGCCGACGCTAAGACCAAGCGGGCAGCCCAACAGGTTTAAAAACGAATGAATGCTCTAGCCCGCCGCGCCGCAGGCCTGCTGCTCAGCACAGTTTGTCTGCCCCTCTCAGCCTTGGCTGCCGACCCACAACCCACCCACGAATTCACCCTGGATAACGGCCTCAAAGTGGTCGTGCGCGAAGACCATCGCGCGCCGGTGGTGGTTTCCCAGGTCTGGTACAAAGTCGGTTCGAGCTACGAAACCCCGGGCCAGACCGGTTTGTCCCACGCCCTGGAACACATGATGTTCAAGGGCAGTTCCAAGGTCGGCCCCGGCGAAGCCTCGCTGATCCTGCGCGACCTGGGCGCCGAAGAGAACGCCTTCACCAGCGACGACTACACCGCCTACTACCAAGTGCTGGCGCGTGACCGCCTGGGTGTCGCCTTCGAACTCGAAGCCGACCGCATGGCCAGCCTGCGCCTGCCAGCCGACGAGTTCAGCCGCGAAATCGAAGTCATCAAGGAAGAACGCCGCCTGCGCACCGACGACAACCCGATGTCCAAGGCCTTCGAGCGCTTCAAGGCCATGGCCTTCCCGGCCAGCGGCTACCACACGCCGACCATCGGCTGGATGGCCGACCTCGACCGCATGAAGGTCGAAGAACTGCGCCACTGGTACCAGTCCTGGTACGTGCCGAACAACGCCACCCTGGTGGTGGTCGGCGACGTGACCCCGGACGAGGTGAAGAACCTGGCCCAGCGCTACTTCGGCCCGATCCCCAAACGTGACGTGCCACCGGCGAAGATCCCGCTGGAACTGGCCGAGCCCGGTGAGCGCCTGCTGACGATGCATGTGCAGACCCAACTGCCGAGCGTGATCCTGGGCTTCAACGTGCCCGGCCTGGCCACCGCGCCAGACAAACGTTCGGTACAAGCCCTGCGCCTGATCTCGGCCCTGCTCGACGGCGGCTACAGCGCGCGCATTTCGGAACGGCTCGAACGCGGTGAAGAGCTGGTCTCCTCCGCCTCCACCAACTACGACGCCTACACCCGCGGTGACAGCCTGTTCACCCTGAGCGCCACACCGAACCAGCAGAAGAAAAAGACCATCGCACAAGCCGAAGCCGGCCTGTGGCGCCTGCTGGAAGAACTCAAAGCCAAGCCGCCGACCGCCGAGGAACTGGAGCGCATCCGCGCCCAGGTCATTGCCGGCCTGGTCTACCAGCGCGACTCGATCACCAGCCAGGCGACCGCCATCGGTTCCCTGGAAACCGTCGGCCTGTCCTGGAAACTGATGGACACCGAACTGGCCGACCTGCAAAGCGTGACCCCGGACGATATCCAGAAGGCCGCACGTACCTATTTCACCCGCGAACGTCTCAGCGTCGCCCATGTCCTGCCTGAGGAGACCGCTCATGAGTGATCGCAAAAGCAGCCGCCTGATCCTGCCCGGCCTGATCGCCGTCACCCTGATCGCGGCGAGCGCGGTGTATTTCCTGCGCCCAAGCGAATCCGTCGCCAGCCCGGCGCTGGAAAAAGCCCAGTCGACCCACACACTGCAATCCCTGGCGGAGCTGGACGGCAAGGCGCCGACCAACCGCAAGCTCGACGTGCAGACCTGGAACACCGCCGAAGGCGCCAAGGTGCTGTTCGTCGAAGCCCACGAACTGCCGATGTTCGACATGCGTATCCTGTTCGCCGCCGGCAGCAGCCAGGACGGCAACGTCCCCGGCGTGGCGCTGATGACCAACGCCATGCTCAACGAAGGCGTGCCGGGCAAGAATGTGAGCCAGATCGCCAGCGGCTTTGAAGGCCTCGGCGCGGACTTCGGCAATGGCGCTTACCGCGACATGGCGCTGGTGTCCCTGCGCGGCCTGAGCGACAGCGACAAGCGCGACGCCGCCCTGGCGCTGTTTGACCAGGTGATCGGCAAACCGACCTTCCCCGCCGACTCCCTGGCGCGCATCAAGAACCAGATCCTCGCCGGCTTTGAGTATCAGAAGCAGAACCCCGGCAAACTGGCGAGCCTGGAGCTGTTCAAGCGCCTGTACGGCGACCACCCGTATGCTCACCCGAGCGAAGGCACGGCCGAGAGCGTTCCGACAATCACCCAGGCACAGTTGCAGGCATTCCACGCCAAGGCGTATGCCGCGGGTAACGCTGTGATTGCCGTAGTGGGCGACCTGACCCGCGCCGAGGCCGAAGCCATGACTGCCAAGGTCTCGGCCTCGCTGCCCAAAGGCCCGGCCCTGGCGAAGATCGCCCAGCCGACCGAGCCCAAGGCCGGTTTGAGCCATATCGAGTTCCCGTCCAAACAGACGCACCTGTTGTTCGCGCAACTGGGCATCGATCGCGCCGACCCGGACTACGCCGCCCTGTCCCTGGGCAACCAGATCCTCGGCGGCGGGGGCTTCGGCACCCGCTTGATGAGTGAAGTGCGCGAGAAGCGCGGCCTGACCTACGGCGTCTACTCCGGTTTCTCGCCGATGCAAGTGCGCGGCCCGTTCATGATCAACCTGCAGACCCGCGCGGAAATGAGCGGCGGCACCCTGCGCCTGGTGGAAGACGTGCTGGCCGACTACCTCAAGACCGGCCCGACGCAAAAGGAGCTGGATGACGCCAAGCGCGAGCTGAGCGGCAGTTTCCCGCTGTCCACCGCGAGCAACGCCGATATTGTCGGGCAGCTGGGCGCCATGGGTTTCTACAACCTGCCGCTGAGCTATCTGGAAGATTTCATGAAACAATCCCAGGCCCTGACCGTAGAACAGGTCAAAGCGGCTTTGAACAAACACCTGAGCGCCGACAAGATGGTCATCGTGACCGCCGGCCCGACGACTGCGCAAAAGCCACTACCGCCCCCCACTGATAAACCTGCCGAGCAGCCGCTCGGGGTTCCGGAGCATTAATGGCCAGTTCATCTCGCCCGAAAAAACCTGTCCACAACGTGCATAACGGTGTGGGCCAACTGCGCATCATTGGCGGTGAATGGGGCAGTCGCAAGCTCAGCTTCCCCGACGTCGTGGGCCTGCGCCCAACGCCGGATCGCGTGCGTGAAACCCTGTTCAACTGGCTGGCACCCTACATTGCCGGGGCCAAGGTACTCGACCCGTTTGCCGGCAGCGGCGCGCTGTTCCTCGAGGCGCTGTCCCGTGGCGCGGCCCAGGCACAGGCGCTGGATGCCAGCAATGTGGCGGTGTCCAGCCTCAAGGAACACCTGGGCACCCTGCGTTGCACCAACGGCCAGGTGCAGACCGCCGACGCGCTGCGCTACCTGGAAACCCAGGCCGCCAGCGAATACGACGTGGTGTTCCTCGACCCGCCGTTCAACCAGAACCTGCTGCCGACCGTGTGCGCGTTGCTGGAAGAGCGCCAATGGCTGGCGCCGGACTCGTGGATCTACACTGAAAGCGAAAGCGCGCCATCCAGCCTGGGCCTGCCCGGCAGTTGGCGCCTGCACCGGGAACAGAAATCCGGGCGGGTGTATTACGCATTGTGGCAACGTTCGGTACAGCCCTCGGCCTGAACGGGCTTTTGTGGCGAGCAAGCTCGCTCGCCACAGTGAGTCCGCGTGCCACAGAGAGTGTCATGACCCCCTCTTCAGACCTGTTCAAACCCGCCTTCGGCCTCGGCAACCCTCATCTGCAAACGTTGTGGGGGCCGCTGTGGCGCCCGACCACGCACCTCGAACGCCCACGCGAACGCCTGTGGCTGGACGACGGCGACTTTCTCGACCTCGACTGGCATGGCCCCCATGACGCGCAAGCGCCGTTGGTGCTGGTACTGCATGGGTTGACCGGCTCGTCCAACTCGCCTTACGTGGCCGGCCTGCAAAAAGCCCTCGCTGCCCAGGGCTGGGCCAGTGCGGCCTTGAACTGGCGCGGATGCTCGGGCGAGCCGAACCTGTTGGCGCGCAGCTACCACTCGGGCGCCAGCGAAGACCTGGCGGCAGCGATTGCCCATCTGCGCGCCAAGCGGCCGTTGGCGCCGTTGTATGCGGTGGGTTATTCCCTGGGGGGCAACGTGCTGCTCAAGCATTTGGGCGAAACCGGCGCGAATTCGGGGCTGCAAGGCGCGGCGGCGGTGTCGGTGCCGTTTCGTCTGGATCAGTGCGCCGATCGCATCGGCCTGGGCTTTTCGCGGGTGTACCAGAAGCACTTCATGCGCGAGATGGTGGCGTATATCCGTGTCAAACAAAGCCGCTTCTTACAGGATGGTCGCGCTGAAGGGCTTAAGGCCCTGGAGGCACTCGGGTCTCTGGAGAAGATGCACACGTTCTGGGACTTCGACGGCCGGGTCACCGCGCCGCTGCATGGTTTCCTCAGTGCCGAAGACTATTACCGCCGCGCGTCGAGCCGTTACTACCTGGGCGATATCCGCACGCCGACCCTGATCATCCAGGCGGCCGATGACCCGTTTGTCTTCGCCCATAGCCTGCCCGAAGCCAGCGAGTTGTCGGATTGCACCGAGTTCGAATTGCTGGCCAAGGGTGGGCATGTCGGGTTTGTCGACGGTTCGCTGAAGCGCCCCGGTTACTACCTGGAGCGGCGGATTCCGCAATGGCTGCTGACACAACCCCGTTAAACAAGGTGGGTTTACACGCAGGACAACTCAGTCGCCCGTCGCGATTTCCCGCGTTGGATCGGTAATCCACTCGCTCCACGATCCCGCATACAACTTACCCAACGGGTAACCCGCCAGGCTCAGGGCGAACAGGTTGTGGCACGCCGTCACGCCCGAACCGCAATACGCCACCAACTCATCCGGCGAACGGCCTTGCAACTGGGCGGCGAAGCGCTGCTTGAGCTGCTCGGCCGGCAGGAAACGCCCATCGCTGCCCAGGTTTTCGGTGAACGCCGCACATTGCGCGCCGGGAATGTGCCCGGCAATCGGGTCGATAGGCTCGACATCGCCGCGAAAGCGCGGCTGGGCGCGGGCGTCGATCAGGGTCAGGCCCGGTTGGCCCAGGCGTTTTTGCAGCTGCTTGGCATCCAGCAGCAGGCGATTGTCCGGCGTGCCGACAAAGGTGCCGCGCTCGATCACCGGCGCATCCAGGCTTAACGGGAAGCCGGCCGCGTGCCAGGCCTTCAAGCCACCGTCCAGGATAAACACGCCATCACGCTTGCCCAGCCACGCCAGCGACCACCAGGTGCGGGCGGCATAAACACCCGGGCCGTCGTCGTAGAGCACCACATCGGTATCGGCATTGATGCCCCAGGCACGCAGTTGCTCGGCGAGCGTCTGCGCCTGCGGCAACGGGTGACGCCCGGTCACGCCCTTGGTCACCGGCCCACTGAGATGGCGCTCCAGGTCGGCATATTGCGCGCCTTCGATATGCCCTTCGGCGTAGCTGCACATTCCGTAGTCCGGGTCTTCCAGGGCAAAGCGGCAGTCAAGTATCACCAGAGCGCCGCGCTGTTGGCGCTCGGCCAGTTGCTGGGGGCTGATCAGTTGGGCAAGTGGCATGACAGACTCCTGTGAACAAATTCGGGAAAGATCCTACTTCACTTCTTCCAGTGCCTGGTTCAACGGCACGTAAAACTCTTTGAACAGTGCATCCACCGCCGCTTTGGCCTGCGGCGTGACAAACCCCGCTTCCAGCACCAGCACCTGATACACCCCGCGCTTGATCGCTTCGGCGCTCAGATGTGTGGACTTTTCATTGGTGGTACACAAAAACCGCACCCAGGAGGTAAGGATGATCCAGGCGTTGAGGGTCAGCGCCTCGGTTTGCACCGGGTCCATATTGAGAATGCCGGCATCGACAAACCCTCGGTAAATGGCGCCACCCTGAATCAGGCAACGCTGGGAAAAGCGCCGGTAGCCGGTGGCCAGTTCCGGGTCGCTCTCCAGCAGGTGTTCGAGGTCACGGTGCAGGAAACGGTAGCGCCACATGCCGGCCAGGACCGCCTGCAGGTAGAAGCGCTTGTCCTCCACCACCATGGTGCGACCCTGGGGCGGGCGCAGGAAACTGTCGACCAAGGCTTCGTATTCGCGAAACAGCACGGCGATGATCGCCTGCTTGTTGGGGAAGTGGTAGTAGAGGTTGCCCGGCGAAATTTCCATATGGGCGGCGATATGGTTGGTGCTGACACTGCGCTCGCCCTGCTGGTTAAAAAGCTCCAGGCTGGTTTGCACAATGCGCTCGCTGGTCTTTACTCGTGGTGCCATAGGGGATCAGCTTCTGTACACGTGATCGACCATCTTACGGCCTAACCTTGCCGGGATAAATCCAGTTGTGGCTGCAATGCCATTTGACAATTTAGAGCAATAACTCTAAAAATCCAGGCAGACCAATAACAATCCGGAACTGCACCATGTCTGCCAACGTTGCCTACCCGCAAGATTCCCAGACACTGGATCAACTCCAGGGCCTGTTCGACGCCCAACGCCGCGCCTATGCCGCCAACCCGATGCCGCCGGCCGCGCAACGCCAGCAATGGCTCAAGGCCTTGCGCGAAGTGCTCAGCGACGAACGCCAGGCGCTGATCGATGCGATCAGCCAGGACTTCAGCCATCGCAGCGCCGACGAAACCCTGTTCGCCGAACTGATGCCCAGCCTGCATGGCATTCACTATGCGAGCAAACACCTCAGTGGCTGGATGAAACCTTCCCGCCGCGCTGTAGGCATCGCCTTCCAGCCCGCCTCGGCCAAAGTCATCTACCAACCGCTGGGCGTGGTCGGGGTGATCGTGCCCTGGAACTACCCGCTGTACTTGGCCATCGGGCCATTGGTGGGCGCGTTGGCCGCGGGCAACCGGGTGATGCTCAAACTCAGCGAATCGACCCCGGCCACCGGCGAACTGCTCAAGACCCTGCTGGCGAAGGTCTTCCCCGAAGACCTGGTGTGCGTGGTGCTGGGCGAGGCCGACGTCGGCATGGCATTTTCCAGGCTGCGCTTCGATCATCTGCTGTTCACCGGCGCCACCAGCATCGGTAAACATGTGATGCGCGCGGCGGCCGAGCATCTGACCCCGGTCACGCTGGAACTGGGCGGCAAATCGCCGGCGATCGTTTCCGCCGATGTGCCCCTCAAGGACGCCGCCGAACGCATCGCCTTCGGCAAGGCCCTGAACGCCGGGCAAACCTGCGTGGCGCCGGACTACGTGCTGGTGCCGGAAGATCGCGTCGAGGGTTTCGTCGAGGCCTACAGCAAGGCGCTTCGTGGTTTTTACCCGACACTGGCCAACAACCCGGACTACACCGCCATCATCAACGAACGGCAACTGGCCCGGCTCAACGCCTACGTGAAGGACGCCACCGACAAGGGCGCCACCCTGATCCCTCTGTACGACCAGGGCCAGGCACGCCGCATGGCCCACAGCCTGCTGTTGAATGTCAGCGATGAAATGACGGTGATGCAGGACGAAATCTTCGGCCCGGTGCTGCCGATCGTGCCCTATCGCGGCATCGACCAAGCCTTTGCCTACATCAATCAGCGGCCTCGCCCACTGGCCCTGTACTACTTCGGCTACAACAAGCGCGAACAGAACCGCGTACTCCACGAAACCCACTCCGGCGGCGTATGCCTGAACGACACGCTGCTGCATGTGGCCCAGGACGACATGCCTTTCGGCGGCATCGGCCCATCAGGCATGGGCCACTACCACGGTCATGAAGGGTTCCTCACGTTCAGCAAGGCCAAGGGCGTGCTGGTCAAGCAGCGCCTGAACGCCGCGAAGTTGATCTACCCGCCCTACGGCAAATCGATCCAGAAGCTGATCCAGAAGCTGTTTATCCGCTGATACCGCCACCCTCGGGATAACCATAACAATGAACCCAAGCCTGACTGATTCACCCGCGCTGTCGCGGCGCGGCGTCCTGAAAATCGGCCTGTGCGCCAGCGCCTTCCTGGCCACCGCCGGGCTGGGCGCGAGCCTCAGCGGTTGCTCCAGCAGCACTCCGGCCAGCGGCTTTGCCCTGTTGCGCAGCAGCGACTTGCCGTTTCTGCGCGCGGTGATCCCGGTGCTGCTGGAAGGCGTGGCCAGCGCCCAGGAAGTCGCCAGCGGGATTGAAGACACCCTGAAAAAACTCGACTACAGCCTGCAGCACCTGTCGCCGGAGATGTTCAAGCTGACCCAGCAACTGTTCGACGTGCTGGGCATGGGCATCACCCGCGGCCCACTGACCGGGATCTGGGGCAGTTGGGAAAACGCCAGTGGCGAACAGATCCGCAACTTCCTGCACCGCTGGGAAAACAGCTACCTGAACCTGCTGCGCATGGGCCAGGGTTCGTTGCTCAAGCTGGTGATCATGGCCTGGTACTTCCGGCCGGCGTCGTGGGCCCATTGCGGCTACCCCGGGCCGCCGAAGATCTGATTCGCATCCCCCCAATAAAAACAAGAGACGACCCCGATGCCTGTACCCGATCTGTTCCGCGACGGCCTGGCCCGCGGCTGGAAAACCCACAATGGCGCCGCCCTCGACCGCGACCTGACGCTGGAAGCCGACGTAGCGATCATCGGCAGCGGTGCCGGCGGCGGCACCACTGCCGAAATCCTCAGCGCCGCCGGCTACAAAGTGCTGCTGATCGAAGAAGGCCCGCTCAAGACCAGCAGCGATTTCAAGCTGCTCGAAGACGAGGCCTACGCCAGCCTGTATCAAGAAGGCATCGGCCGCATGAGCAAGGACGGCGCCATCACCATCCTGCAAGGCCGGGCCGTGGGCGGCACCACGCTGATCAACTGGACCTCCAGCTTCCGCACCCCGGACGCCACCCTCAGCCACTGGGCCAGCGAATATGCGGTCAAGGGCCACAGCAGCGCGGACATGGCGCCATGGTTCGAAAAAATGGAACAGCGCCTGGGCATCGCTCCCTGGGCCATGCCGCCCAACGCCAACAACGACGTGATCCGCAAAGGCTGCGAACAGTTGGGCTACAGCTGGCATGTGATCCCGCGCAACGTGCGCGGCTGCTTCAACCTGGGTTATTGCGGCATGGGTTGCCCGGTCAACGCCAAGCAGTCGATGCTGGTGACCACCATCCCCTCCACCCTGGAGAAAGGCGGCGAGCTGCTGTACCTGGCCCGCGCCGAACGCCTGGTCTACAGCGGCGACCGCATCAATAGCCTGGAATGCGTGGCCATGGACGAACGCTGCGTGGCGCCGACTGGACGCAAGATCACGGTCAAGGCCAGGCATTACGTGCTGGCCGGCGGCGGCATCAACAGCCCGGCGCTGCTGATGCGCTCGGCCGCCCCCGACCCGCATTCGCGGCTGGGCAAGCGCACCTTTTTGCATTTGGTGAACTTCTCCGCGGCGCTGTTCGACGAGGTGATCAACCCGTTCTATGGCGCGCCGCAGTCGATCTATTCCGATCACTTCCAATGGCTGGACGGCACCACCGGCAGAATGTCGTACAAGCTCGAAGCGCCGCCGCTGCACCCGGCGCTGGCCAGTACGCTGCTCGGCGGCTACGGCACCCAGAACGCCCTGGACATGAGCCAATTGCCACATACCCACGCAATGCTTGCCCTGCTGCGCGACGGCTTCCACCCCGACAGCCCCGGCGGCAGCGTTGAACTGCGCGGCGACGGCACACCGGTGCTCGATTACCAGGTGTCGCCTTACGCCTGGGACGGCCTGCGCCGCGCGTTCCACAGCATGGCCGAGATCCAGTTCGCGGCGGGCGCCAAGTCGGTCAAGCCGCTGCATCACGATGCGCGCTACGTGAAGACCCTGGCCGAAGCACGCAGCCTGATCGACGGCCTCAACCTGGAATTGCACCGCACCTGCCTGGGCAGCGCCCACGTGATGGGCGGCTGCGCCATGGGCGAAGAGCCGAAAAATGCGGTGGCCGACAGCCTCGGTCGCCATCACCAGTTGCGCAACCTGTCGATCCACGATGGTTCGCTGTTCCCCACCAGCATTGGCGCCAACCCGCAGTTGTCGGTGTACGGATTGACCGCGCAACTGGCGAGCGCATTGGCCGAACGTCTGAAAACGGCATGAAAAAACAGGGTATTTCGCGGGTCTATCTGCATAAGTCGACTTGGCCGACCGGGACGGCTGCGATACCATCCGGTTCCCCAACGGACTCCGCCAGGACGACGCGATGAACCGAGTGTTGTACCCAGGTACCTTCGACCCGATTACCAAAGGCCATGGCGATCTGGTCGAACGCGCCTCGCGCTTGTTCGACCATGTGATCATCGCGGTCGCTGCCAGCCCCAAGAAAAACCCGCTGTTTCCCCTGGAACAGCGCGTGGAGCTGGCGCGCGAGGTCACCAAGCACCTGCCCAACGTCGAAGTGGTGGGTTTCTCGACGCTGCTGGCACATTTCGCCAAAGAGCAGAACGCCAATGTGTTCCTGCGCGGCCTGCGCGCGGTATCGGACTTCGAATACGAATTCCAGTTGGCCAACATGAACCGCCAACTGGCGCCGGACGTGGAAAGCCTGTTCCTCACGCCGTCGGAACGTTATTCGTTCATTTCCTCGACGTTGGTCCGTGAAATCGCGGCCCTGGGCGGGGATATCACCAAGTTCGTGCATCCGGCCGTGGCTGATGCGCTGACCCTGCGCTTCAAGAAGTAAGACCGCTCACTCGGCGCCCGCTCGCACTGCGGGCGCCAATGCGGCACAATTGCGCGCATTAGTTTTCCAGATGCCTTGGCTGACTGCCCTGGCAGGAGTTTCCATGTCCTTGATCATCACCGACGATTGCATCAACTGCGACGTCTGCGAACCCGAGTGCCCGAACGCCGCGATTTCCCAAGGCGAAGAGATCTACGTGATCGACCCCAACCTCTGCACCCAGTGCGTCGGCCACTACGACGAACCGCAGTGCCAGCAGGTGTGCCCGGTGGATTGCATTCCACTGGATGAAGCCCATCCGGAGACTGAAGAACAGTTGATGGAGAAGTACCGGAAGATTACCGGTAAGGCTTGAGCCTGGTGGCGTCTGTGAGGGCCTCATCGGGGGCAAGCCCCCTCCCACACGTTGATGTGTGAATACATTCAAATGTGGGAGGGGGCTTGCCCCCGATGGCGATATCCGCCATCACACAGCAATCAGCTCTGGCACTTAGGGCAAAACACACTCGCCCGCTGCCCCAGCACCACATTGCGCAACTCGCTCCCGCAGACCTTGCACGCCTCGCCGCCCCGGCCGTAGACGAACAGTTCCTGCTGGAAATACCCCGGCTGCCCGTCGCCACCGATAAAGTCGCGCAAGGTAGTGCCGCCGCGCTCGATGGCGGCCGCCAGAATGCGCTTGATCTCGATCGCCAGCTTCAGATAGCGCCCGCGTGAAATGCCACCGGCCTCGCGGCGCGGATCGATCCCCGCCGCGAACAGCGCTTCGGTCGCGTAGATATTGCCCACGCCCACCACCACCGCGTTGTCCATGATGAACGGTTTGACCGCCATCGAACGCCCACGGGACAGTTTGAACAGGCGCTCGCCATCGAACAGGTCGGTCAACGGCTCCGGCCCCAGGCGGATCAGCAGTTCGTGGTTATGCGGGTCCTGGCTCCAGAGCATCGCACCAAAACGCCGAGGGTCGGTGTAGCGCAGGGCCAGGCCCGACTCCAGCTCGATGTCCACATGCTCATGCTTGGCCGCCGGCAGGCCGACTTCCACCAGGCGCAGGTTGCCCGACATGCCCAGGTGGCTGATCAGGGTGCCCACTTCGGCGTTGATCAACAGGTACTTGGCCCGCCGCTCCACCAGCACGATGCGCTGCCCGGACAGGCGTACATCGAGGTCTTCCGGGATCGGCCAGCGCAGGCGTCGCTCGCGCACCACGACGCGGCTGACCCGCTGGCCTTCCAGGTGCGGCGCAATCCCGCGCCGAGTGGTTTCGACTTCTGGTAACTCGGGCATGTGTGCCTCGTGAGGTAAGGGTCAGTGCGCGCCCAGTTCGCGGATCGACAACTTCATGCTTTCGAAGTCGTAGTCCGACAGGCCCACGTAGTCCAGCACCAGATGGCCAATCGCGTCCCACTCATAGTCGACCGGCTGGTTGCCCAACACCCGGTACGACGCGCAGATGTGCTCGGCCATTTTCAGGATCGCCAGCAGGTTCTTGAGCTGCGGATTGCGCGGCGACTCATCGCTGAAGATCGCCAGGGCGTTGTGATGGTTGGCAATGGCGTCGGTCACATGCTCCGGCAGGCGCCAGGACTTGGCGGTGTAATAGCCGACCACCGCATGGTTGGTGTTGAACGCATTGTTTTCGGTGTCGACCACTCGGCAGTCGGCACCGGCATTGGCGTAGGACTCTTCGAGCACCACCATGTAATTGGGGAAGCGCTTGAGCATCAGCGGCACGCCGCAATCGTGGAACAGCCCCAGGGCATAGGCTTCGTCCACCGCCTGGGCGCCGGTGCGCTTGGCCAGGGTGAGGCAGGTCATGGCCACGTCCTGGGCGGTGTCCCAGAAACGGTTGAGGGTGACGATGGTGTCGTCGCTCATCTCGCCCTTGATCGACAGGGCGTTGATCAGGTTGATGATCGAACGGCTGCCCAGCAGGTTAACGGCGCGCTGGATCGAGGCGATCTTGTTGCTCAGGCCGTAATACGACGAGTTGACGATCTTCAGCAGCGCGCCGGACAGGCCCGGGTCCTGGGAAATCAACCGCGCGATCACTTCCAGGTCCGGGTCGGGCATGTACTGTTCCATCTGCAAATCCACCATGATTTGCGGCTGAGGCGGCACACTGATGCCTTGCAGGGCCTGCTGGATCTGTTCGGCGGAAAGCTCTTGGGACATAAGTACACACTCTGGGCGAGAGGGGGATTCTAACCCCGATGGGAAGCTGACCGACACCTCAAAAAACCAAATGGCACTCCTATCAAATGGACGCCACAGCACGCGCGCCCCCTGCAACCCATCAGGCCAAGCCACGAAATGTAATGCAACACGGTATACTCCCGCTCTTTTTTCCGGAGCGACGTCATGTCCCTGCCAAGCCTGCGTCTCAAAGCCAACGCCGATCGTCGTTTGCGCAACGGCCACCTGTGGGTCTACAGCAACGAAATCGACGTGGCCGCCACCCCACTTCACGGCTTCCAGGCGGGCGACCAGGCCATCCTCGAAGCGGCCGGCGGCAAGACCCTGGGCATCGTGGCCATGAGCCCGAACAACCTGATCTGCGCGCGCCTGCTGTCGCGTGACATCAAGTTGCCTTTGGACAAGTCGCTGCTGGTACACCGCCTGAACGTCGCCCTGTCCCTGCGCGACCGCCTGTTCGACAAGCCGTTCTACCGCCTGGTCTACGGCGATTCCGACCTGCTGCCGGGCCTGGTGGTCGACCGTTTCGGCGACATCCTGGTGGTACAGATCGCCTCGGCGACCATGGAAGCGCATAAAGAAGACGTGATCGCCGCCCTGACCCAAGTGCTCAAGCCGAGCGGCATCCTGTTCAAGAATGACTCCGCCGCGCGCGACGCCGAAGGCCTCAACCGTTACGTCGAAACCGTGTTCGGCCTGGTGCCGGAGTGGGTCGCGCTGGAAGAAAACGGCGTGAAATTCGAAGCCCCGGTGATCCAGGGCCAGAAAACCGGCTGGTTCTATGACCACCGCATGAACCGCGCACGCCTGGCCCCGTATGCCAAAGGCAAGCGCGTCCTCGATCTGTACAGCTACATCGGCGGCTGGGGCGTGCAAGCCGCGACCTTCGGCGCCACTGAAGTGTTCTGCGTCGACGCCTCGGCCTTCGCCCTCGACGGCGTCGAGCGCAACGCCGCGCTGAACGGCGTCGCCGAGAAAATGACCTGCATCGAAGGCGACGTCTTCGAAGCCCTCAAAGAGCTGAAAGCCAGCGAAGAACGCTTCGACGTGATCGTCGCCGACCCACCGGCCTTCATCAAACGCAAAAAAGACATGAAAAACGGCGAAGGCGCCTACCGCCGCCTCAACGAGCAAGCCATGCGCCTGCTCAGCAAGGACGGCATCCTGGTCAGCGCCTCGTGCTCGATGCACCTGCCGGAAGACGACCTGCAGAACATCCTGCTGACCAGCGCCCGTCACCTGGACCGCAACATCCAGATGCTCGAACGCGGCGGCCAGGGCCCGGATCACCCGGTGCACCCGGCGATTGCCGAGACGCGCTACATCAAGAGCATCACCTGCCGGTTGCTGCCAAATAGCTAAAGACCAAAACCGTCCCCCTGTAGGAGCGAGCTCGCTCGCGAAAAACGCATAGACGACGCGGGCTACCTGATAGCGCTGCGTCATCGTTGACGTGCTTCGCGAGCAAGCTCGCTCCTACAGGGGCGGCGTACACCAATATGGGACGCTTCGCACAATAGATTTGATTGAATTCCATTTTTCGCAGACTAGTATCGGTTTCTGGTTTTACTCCGGAAATGACCACTCATGTCTGAGCCCTTCTGCTCTCCCGCCCTCAGTGGCGAGGTAAAACGCCAACAACTTTCCCGCTTCATCCTGATCACCTGCATTGCCCTGATCAGCTTCTTCCCGATCAATATTCTCCTGCCGTCGTTCCCCGCCCTGGCCGCCCAATTCGACACTCCGACGGCCGACGTCGCGCTCTCGATCAGCCTGTTCACACTGGTCTTCTCCATCTCCCAACTGATCGCCGGCCCGTTGTCGGACAAATGGGGGCCTAAGGAAGTGCTGCTCGGCTGCATCACGCTGTCGATTCTTGGATCGCCGCGCAGGTGTTCGCCTGCTACTTCGCCTTGATCAGCGTGACGCCGCTGATTTTCATGGACGCGCTGAAGCTTTCCGAATATCAGTACGCGCTGGTGATGATGGTGTACGGCGCGGCTTATCTCCTCGGCGGGGTGGCGGCCTCGTACCTGCAAAAACGTATCGCGCTGTCCCGGCAAATCAATATCGGTCTTGGGTTGTTGCTGGTCGCGGGTGTGCTGCTGGCGCTGATTATCATCTTTGAAGCCATTACCACAGTGACCCTGCTCATCCCGATGCTGATCAGCGCACTGGCGGTCACCCTGGTTCGTCCCGCCGCAATTTCGGCGGCGATGCTGTTGTTTTCAAGCAGCGCGGGCACAGCAGCGTCAGCAGGAAATAGCATCATGTTCTTCACCGCCGCCGTCAGCAGCGCAGCGCTTGCGCAAACCGGCAGTCATTTGCTGATCACGATTGCCGTGAGCTTTATCATTTTCAGCCTGTGGAGTTGGCTGACCAATGCGCGAGTCGGACACTGACACTTCCCCCCTGTAGGAGCGAGCTTGCTCGCGAAGAACGTCAACGATAACGCAGCGCTATCAGGTAGCCCGCGTCGTCTATGCGTTCTTCGCGAGCAAGCTCGCTCCTACAAGGGGGAAGAGGTCACAACCAGATGGCGTCCCATAGCGGGTACTGGCCGATATGCTCGACCAGCCCTGCACGCAAGGGATTGGCCACGATATAGCGGGCCATTGCTTTCAAATCTTCCTCCCGACGCAGTGCGCGGTCGAAGTAACCTTTTTGCCATAGGGTCCCGAACGAACACCTGGCCTGGTTGATGGCACGGGCACTTCGCGACTTGGTGATTCGCATCAGCCTTGGCAAGTCGCCGTTATGCAACTCGACCAGCCAATGGAAATGGTCAGGCATGACCACCCAGGCCAGCGAAGTCGCCTCACCCTCGTCCTGAGCCTGCCTGAACTCACTGACAAGCAGGCGGCCGATGCGCCAGTCCTGAAAGACCGATTGTCGTTGATGGGTAACCGCAGTGATCAGGTAAATACGGCCCGACTCCGAACAGCGCCCGATGCGCAGCCGATGTGCACGTTGCTGGGTGGACATTCCTTCGTCCTCTTCTGTGAGTGAAAGAGAAACGGTAGGCGCAGCGACGTCAACCGGCCTCTAAACAGTGGTTCTGAATATGTCCCTCCCCTGTAGGAGCGAGCTTGCTCGCGAAGAACGTCAACAATAACGCCGTACTATCAGGAGGCCCGTGTCGCCTGTTCGTTTTTCGCGAGCAAGCTCGCTCCTACATCAGATTGGTTGATCCGGGCGTGCGTCGCCACGGCGCTTTTCGCCATTCCCTCCAGCCGCCAGCGGTGTAGAATCGGCCTATTCATCGCCAGTCATCCCCCGGCGGGTTTATGAGCTCGAGGCCAAAACGCACGGCGATCCCGTAACGTTTGCGGCAACGTCCGGACACCACGGCCATTTTTCGGGTGTTCCAGACGTCCATAGAAGCTCACTCCCCTTAGCACCTGATTAGTTTTGATTAGCCGCCCGGAGGGCTCAAATGCCAGATTACCGCTCGAAAACATCCACCCATGGCCGCAACATGGCCGGCGCCCGCGCACTGTGGCGTGCCACGGGGATGAAAGATGACGACTTCAAGAAGCCGATCATCGCGATTGCCAACTCGTTCACCCAGTTCGTCCCCGGCCACGTCCACCTCAAGGACCTGGGCCAACTGGTCGCCCGCGAGATCGAACGCGCCGGCGGTGTCGCCAAGGAATTCAACACCATCGCCGTGGACGACGGCATCGCCATGGGCCATGACGGCATGCTGTATTCCCTGCCGAGCCGCGAGATCATCGCCGACTCCGTGGAGTACATGGTCAACGCCCACTGCGCCGACGCCATCGTGTGCATCTCGAACTGCGACAAGATCACCCCCGGCATGCTGATGGCCGCCCTGCGCCTGAACGTCCCGGTGATCTTCGTCTCCGGCGGCCCGATGGAAGCCGGCAAGACCAAACTCGCCTCCCACGGCCTCGACCTGGTCGATGCCATGGTCATCGCCGCCGATTCCAGCGCTTCTGACGAGAAGGTCGCGGAATACGAGCGCAGCGCCTGCCCGACCTGCGGTTCGTGCTCCGGCATGTTCACCGCCAACTCGATGAACTGCCTGGTGGAAGCCCTGGGCCTGGCCTTGCCGGGCAACGGTTCCACGCTGGCCACCCACAGCGACCGCGAGCAACTGTTCCTGCAGGCCGGCCGCACCATCGTCGAGCTGTGCAAGCGCTACTACGGCGAGAACGATGAGTCGGTGTTGCCGCGCAACATCGCCAACTTCAAGGCGTTCGAAAACGCCATGACCCTGGACATCGCCATGGGCGGTTCCACCAACACCATCCTGCACTTGCTGGCCGCGGCCCAGGAAGCCGAGATCGATTTCGACCTGCGCGACATCGACCGCCTGTCCCGTCATGTGCCGCAACTGTGCAAAGTCGCGCCGAACATCCAGAAGTACCACATGGAAGACGTGCACCGCGCCGGCGGGATCTTCTCGATCTTAGGTTCCCTGGCGCGCGGCGGCCTGCTGCACACCGACCTGCCGACTGTACACAGCAAGTCCCTCGCCGAAGGCATCGCCAAGTGGGACATCACCCAGACTGACGACGAAGCCGTACACACCTTCTTCAAGGCCGGCCCGGCGGGCATCCCGACCCAGACCGCGTTCAGCCAGTCGACCCGTTGGGACACCCTCGACGCCGACCGTGAAAACGGCTGCATCCGCAGTGTCGAGCACGCCTATTCGAAAGAAGGCGGCCTGGCCGTGCTGTACGGCAACATCGCCCTCGACGGCTGCGTGGTGAAAACCGCCGGTGTGGATGAGTCGATCCACGTGTTCGAAGGTCGCGCCAAGATCTACGAAAGCCAGGACAGCTCGGTACGCGGCATCCTCGCCGACGAAGTCAAAGAAGGCGACATCGTGATCATCCGCTACGAAGGCCCGAAAGGCGGCCCGGGTATGCAGGAGATGCTCTACCCAACGTCGTACCTGAAATCCAAAGGCCTGGGCAAAGCCTGCGCGCTGTTGACCGACGGCCGTTTCTCCGGCGGCACCTCGGGCCTGTCCATCGGCCATGCTTCGCCTGAAGCCGCTGCCGGCGGCGCGATTGGCCTGGTACAGGACGGCGACAAGGTACTGATCGACATTCCGAACCGCTCGATCAACCTGTTGATCAGCGACGAAGAACTGGCCGCGCGCCGGGTCGAGCAGGACAAGAAGGGCTGGAAGCCGGTGGAGAAGCGTCCACGCAAGGTGACTACTGCGTTGAAGGCTTATGCGTTGCTGGCGACCAGTGCCGACAAGGGTGCCGTGCGTAACAAGGCAATGCTGGACGGGCTGTAAGGCCTAATCCTGCGCATAAAAAAGCCCCGCCCAGTGCGGGGCTTTTTGTTAAAGGTTTACTGCCCAGCCAAGCGGGTTTGCAAATAACGATAAAGCCCGGCCGCACTCTTTCGATAGCCTTGCTCGTTCAGGTGAACCAGATCGTTCTGAGCAAGGTGGTCGGCCTGCCAAGCCTCAATCGAACAGGGGCCTCCCATATACGCTTGCCAGTCCCAGAACAGAGCCCCCGCGCGTAAGGCGGCCTGCCGTTGGATCTGGATGACCCGAGACAGATTTTTCGGCTGACGCTCTTCGCACGCCATGCCGGACCGCTGCTTTATCGAGTCTGCCGGCCCGACCAACAAAAGCACGGTGGCGGGTAATGTGCGGCGCAAGAACGCGAGCTTTTCAAGCAACTCATCGTGATAACGCCTCGGATCCAGATCGTCATCGAACGCTTCGTTACCGCCATACGCCAGCACCAGCAGGTCGGGATGCAGCGCGTTCAACGTATGCTCCCATCCGGCCTGCCACGAATCGACCGAATTCAGGGTTGCACCGTTGATACCCAGTGCCGAGTAAGTCACTCCAGTCTGTTGCTGTGACTCGATATTCCAGCCGCCGAGCGCAACCCCCCGTTCACTGATGATCGCCAGGTCCAATGGCAGGGCCAGATTTTCGAGCGCCCGACTGAACCGCCATTGCCCGGAAGTCGACAACAATGGCACCGCCATGTGACGAATGCCGTCATCCGCCACCAAACCGCTGTCAACATCAGCTCGGTACAGCGCAGAAACCCGGTAGCGCATTTCATGGGGTTCTCGCACACCAATCCTGACGTGGGCGTTGGGCGCCACGGGCAACGCCAGATAACCACCGAGCGGGAATTCATCGCTGTGCTGATAACGGCTTGAAATCAGGCGCCATTGGTCACTATCAGCCGCCAGTACCACTTGATCGTAACGGGTGCCTGAGACCGGTGTAGCCGCGACGAAACCTATTCCGCCCTCACCATATTGCAGTTGGAACAAACGGCGCATTTCACCGGAAAACCAATCAGCCGCCGTATGGGAGTCGCCCAACTGCACGATATTGACGGAACTACCGTGCGAAACCTTGAGCTTGTCGGCCAACGTCACTAAACCAGAAACAGGCACTGCTTGCGGTTCTGCCGCCAAGGCCCGAATCGAGAACAGCGCACTGCATCCGCCTGAAACCGCCAGCAACACCATCGAGCGACATAGCCATAGCCACATGTTGCAGTCCCCTGACCATCCCGATAGTTGACTATAGCCGTCGCTCAGCGGCACAGGCCCGATAAAAATCCGCGCCGTGCGGGGCATTTTTTTGCCTGGAGAAAACCTCCAACACACGGGGGATCAACAGGTGGGAGGGGGCTTGCTCCCGATAGCGGTGGGTCAGTCAACACTGCTATCGGGAGCAAGCCCCCTCCCACAATTACCGGCGTACACCCGTGGTTACTGGATCTCGTCAGGCTTGACGATCACCCAGTTCTTGTCCGCCGTCACCGGCAAGCCTTCCTTGGCCTGGGCGGCCGCGTGCTTGGCCATCATGCCGTTGAGCTGGGTCATGTATTTGTCTTTGCGGTTGACCCACAGATGAATGCCGCCCTTGGCCACGTCCACATCGTGGAACAGCATGTAGCCGTCGCTGGTCGGGGTATCGCCGCCGACGATTACCGGCTTTTTCCATTCGTCGATGTAGGTCAGGATCGCGGCGTGCTTGCCGGCCATCCAGGTCGCCGGGGTCCACAGGTAGGGGGTCAACTCCAGACCGAGGTTGGCTTTTTCGTCGTATTTGCCGGCAGTGATCTGCTTGCGTGCGGTGGTCAGTTCGCCGGTCTTGCGGTCCTTGAGCAGGGTGCTCACGCCGATGACGTTCTGCGGTTTGACGTTGTAGCCGTACTTCGGATCGGCAGCGACCATGCGTACCAGCTCTTCCGACGCGGCGGTCATCACATACACCTCGATGCCGTTTTCCATGAGCTTGTTGTACAGCTCAGCCTGACCGGTGAAGACTTTCGGCGGCTGGACTTCGGAGTTCTTCACCGCGTCGCCTTCGAAATAGCTGACCGGCACTGGCTTGCCGGAGGCCATCAACTCATCGACCTGGACCTTGAGTTCCTTGAGGGTAAAACCTGCAAACACCTGGGCCACCCACGGGTAGCAGACCATGTCGTCCACTTCGCAGAGGCGATAGTAGTAACTGAACAGGCTTTCCTTATGCTCGGCGGTGTCTTTGAAGGGCATAAGCTTGAGCGACGGGTCGAGGCTGTCGCGGGTGATCAGGCCCTTGTTTTCCATGTAGGGCAGCAGGGACTCTTCGAGGTCGTAGCGGTAGCTGGTGTTGTCCATGTCGAACACCGCGAAGTTACCCTTGTTGGCGTTGGCGGCGATCATTTCGTTCAGTTGCTTGGCGGCCGGGGCCGGCCAGTGTTTCAACTCGGTGGCGGCGAACGCCTGGCCGGCGAGTGCGAGGCAGAATGCGGCGGATACCAGTAGTTTCGGCGCGAGCTTCATAGGCGTTGTCTCCCTGAGTGAAAGACATCGACGCTAACAAATCCCTGTGACAGTTTTCGCCCGGTCGCGACCGCTTGCGTTCTGATTCCGCCATTGCCATGTGCCTGAGCGCCAACTACTTATTCCAAAAACGACAGACACCATTCCATATTGGTATTAAATCAATATATATCAAGCTGTTAGGCTTCCCGGTTCGCAATCGCAGGCTCACGCGATTGGCAACACTCTCAACGGAGCTTCAATGAATCTGCCCCTGATTCTCAACTTACTGGTGTTCGTGGCCCTGTTGCTGGGCCTGGCACAAACCCGTCGAACGAACTGGAGCCTCGCCAAGAAGGTCCTGTTCGCCCTGATACTCGGCGTGGCGTTCGGTACGGCCTTGCACGCCATTTACGGCGATGGCAACCCGGTCCTCAAAGCCTCTATCGGCTGGTTCGATCTGGTCGGCAACGGTTATGTGCAGTTGCTGCAAATGATCGTGATCCCGCTGGTGTTCGCTTCGATCCTCAGCGCCGTGGCACGTCTGCACAACGCCGCGTCCCTGGGCAAGATCAGCTTCCTGACCATCGGCACCCTACTGTTCACCACCGCGATTGCGGCGCTGATCGGCATCGGCCTGACCAACCTGTTCGGCCTCACCGCCGAAGGCCTGGTGGCCGGCACCCAGGAAATGGCGCGCCTGCAAGTGATCCAGAACGACTACGCGGGCAAGGTCGCCGACCTGAATATCCCGCAGTTGCTGTTGTCGTTCGTGCCGCAAAACCCGTTCGCCGACCTGGCCCGCGCCAAGCCGACCTCGATCATCAGCGTGGTGATCTTCGCCGCCTTCCTCGGCGTGGCCGCGCTGCAACTGCTCAAGGATGATGTGGAAAAGGGCCAGAAAGTGCTCAACGCCATCGACACCCTGCAAGCCTGGGTGATGCGCCTGGTGCGCCTGGTGATGAAGCTCACGCCCTACGGCGTATTGGCGCTGATGACCAAGGTGGTCGCCGGCTCCAACCTGCAAGACATCATCAAGCTCGGCAGTTTTGTCGTGGTCTCGTACCTGGCGCTGGGGCTGATGTTCGTCGTGCATGGCCTGCTGCTGTCGCTGGCCGGGATCAACCCGCTGCGCTTCTTGCGCAAGGTCTGGCCGGTGCTGACGTTCGCCTTCACCAGCCGCTCCAGCGCGGCGGCGATCCCGCTGAGTATCGAAGCGCAGACCCGCCGCCTGGGCATCCCGCACGCCATCGCCGGTTTCGCCGCCTCGTTCGGCGCGACCATCGGCCAGAACGGTTGCGCCGGTCTCTACCCGGCAATGCTGGCGGTGATGGTCGCGCCGACGGTCGGCATCAACCCGTTGGACCCGCTGTGGATCGCGACCCTGGTGGCGATTGTGACCTTGAGTTCGGCGGGCGTTGCCGGCGTGGGCGGTGGGGCGACGTTTGCCGCGCTGATCGTACTGCCGGCGATGGGCTTGCCGGTGTCACTGGTGGCGCTGCTGATTTCCGTGGAGCCGCTGATCGACATGGGCCGTACCGCGTTGAACGTGAACGGTTCGATGACAGCCGGGGCGATTACCAGCCAGATCATGCAGCAGACGGATAAAGAACGGCTGAATGCGGATGAGCATGCGGAGTTGGCGCAGGCCTGATAGACCGCTATCGGGGGCAAGTCGAATCGTCGCACCGCCCCTCCCACACTTGATCGCATTCACTCGGTCAAATGTGGGAGGGGGCTTGCCCCCGATGCTTTTAGGCTTTTTCCCAGACTTCGAAGTTGTAAGCCGGCTTGTCACCTTCGGCTGGGTTCTGCAGATTGGAAACCAACTTCCACTGGTTCTCATCAAACGCCGGAAACCACGCATCCCCTTCCGGGCTCAGCGCCACCCGCGTCAGGTACAGGCGATCGGCCTGTTCCAGCCCCTGCGCATAAAGCTGCGCGCCGCCGATCAACATCAGCTCATCCACGCCCTGCTCCAGGGCCCACGCTTGCGCACGCGCCACCGCCGCTTCAAGCGACGGAAAAACTTCCGCACCTTCCAGCGCCAGGTCGGTCTGACGACTGACCACAATGTTCAAGCGCCCCGGCAGCGGTCGACCCAGGGAATCCCAGGTCTTGCGCCCCATGATGATCGGCTTGCCCAGGGTGGTGGCCTTGAAATATTTGAAATCCCCCGGCAAATGCCAGGGCATGCTGTTGTCGACGCCGATCACACGGTTTTCACCGAGGGCTGCGATCAGGCTTAGAGGGAGAGTTTTTTTCATGGCGACGAGAATACCAGAGCCACGCGAAGCGTACCCCAACCGGCTGCACAGCGGTTATGCTCCAGGCTCACTGACACAACAGGACGGCGCGTGACTGCACTGACCCCCCTGCAAACACTCTGGCTGACGGAAACCGTGCGCCTGCGCGAAGAACACGCCGGCCCGCTGGAAGATCAGCAAGCCAATCGCCTGGCCCGCACGGCCGGCGGCGACCTGTCGACGCGCATTCAACAGCGCGCCCTGCACCTGGCCGAGCGCGATGGGCTGACAACCGCCCTCATCCGCTGGCTGCAAGGTGCGCGTTTGGCCCTGATACTGCTGGCGATAGTCGCGGTGATCAGTGGTGCAGGCCTGGCCTTTGCTGCGCTGGGTAACGGCCTGACCCCGGTGAATGTGTTCTGGGCGCTGGGCAGCCTGCTCGGCTTGAACCTGATCCTGCTGATCAGTTGGGCATTGGGCCTGCTGTTTGCCGGAGAACACAGCGCCAGCCTCGGCCGGCTGTGGTTGTGGCTCAGCGAAAAGCTCGCGCGTGACGCCAAAGCCGCGCAACTGGCGCCGGCGTTGCTGCTGCTATTGCAGCGCCAGAAGCTCAATCGCTGGGCCGTCGGGGTGCTGGTCAACAGCCTGTGGTTACTCGCGTTGCTCAGCGCGCTGGCGATCCTGCTGACGCTGCTCGCCACCCGGCGCTACGGTTTTGTGTGGGAAACCACCATCCTCGGCGCCGACACCTTCGTCGCCGTGACCCAAGCCCTCGGCGCCCTGCCCGCCCTGCTTGGTTTCAACGTCCCCACGGTGGAGATGATCCGCGCCAGCGGCGATTCCGCCCTGAACATCGACAGCGCCCGCCAGGCCTGGGCCGCCTGGCTGGTGGGCGTGTTGCTGGTCTACGGCCTGTTGCCGCGGTTGATTCTCGCCCTGCTGTGCCTGTGGCGCTGGAAACGCGGACGCGCCGCCCTGCGCCTGGACCTCAACCTGCCCGGCTACAGCCAACTGCGCGAACGCCTGATGCCGAGCAGCGAACGGCTTGGGGTCAACGATGCGGCACCGGAGCAGTTGCACGCCGTCAGCGGCGGCGTCAGCGAACTGCACAGCGACGGCGCTCTGGTGGTCGCCATCGAACTCGACGACCAGCACCCGTGGCCGCCGAAGCTGCCGGGCAACGTGCAGAACGCCGGCATCCTCGACAGCCGCGAATCACGCCACAAACTGCTGGAACAACTGACCCGCTTCCCGCCCGCGCGCCTGGCCATCGCCTGCGACCCGCGCCGCTCGCCCGACCGGGGCAGCCTGGCGCTGATCGCCGAACTGGCGCGCAGCGCCAGCGCCACCCGCGTGTGGCTGCTGCAAGCGCCAGCCGGCCAGGCGCTGGACGCCGAGCGCCTGGGCGATTGGCACGCGGCGCTGCAACAACTGGAACTGCCCTTCGCCGATTGCGCGCCGTTGAACTGGCTGGAGAGCGGCCATGACTAAACCCCTGAAACTCGCCGTGGTCGGCCACACCAATGTCGGCAAGACCTCGCTGCTGCGCACCCTGACCCGCGATGTCGGTTTCGGCGAAGTCTCCCATCGCCCCAGCACCACGCGGCATGTCGAAGGCGCGCGCTTGTCGGTCGAGGGCGAAGCCCTGCTGGAACTCTACGACACCCCCGGCCTGGAAGACGCCATCGCCCTGCTCGACTATCTGGAACGCCTCGATCGCCCCGGCGAACGCCTCGACGGCCCGGCACGCCTGGCGCGGTTCCTCGAAGGCAGCGAAGCCCGCCAGCGTTTCGAACAGGAAGCCAAGGTGCTGCGCCAACTGCTGGCCTCCGACGCCGGCCTGTATGTGATCGACGCCCGCGAGCCGGTGCTGGCCAAGTACCGCGACGAACTGCAAGTGCTGGCCAGTTGCGGCAAACCGTTATTGCCCGTGCTCAACTTCGTCAGCAGCAACGATCATCGCGAACCGGACTGGCGCGAAGCCCTGGCCCGCCTCGGCCTGCACGCACTGGTGCGGTTCGACAGCGTCGCGCCGCCGGAAGACGGCGAACGCCGCCTGTATGAAAGCCTCGCCCTGCTACTGGAAAACGCCCGGCCCCAACTGGAACGGCTGATCCTCGACCAGCACGCCCAACGCCAGGCCCGCCAGCAAAGTGCCGCGCGGCTGATCGCCGAACTGCTGATCGACTGCGCCGCGTGCCGGCGCAGCGTGGTCACTGAAGAGGAACCGCAAGCCATCGGCGATTTGCGCAAGGCTGTGCGCCAGCGCGAGCAGCGTTGCGTGGAAGCCTTGCTCAAGCTGTTCGGCTTCCGCCCGCAGGACGCCGCCGCCAGCGACTTGCCGCTGCTCGACGGGCGCTGGGGCGATGACCTGTTCAACCCGGAAACCCTCAAGCAACTCGGCGTGCGCGTCGGCGGCGGGATTGCCGCCGGCGCGGCCGCCGGTGCCGGGGTCGACCTGCTGGTGGGTGGGTTGACCCTTGGCGCCGCCGCGCTGGCGGGCGCCATTGCCGGTGGCGCGCTGCAAACCGCGCGCAGCTATGGCGGGCGCCTGCTGGGCAAAATCAAGGGCCAGCGCGAGCTGACCGTCGACGACAGCGTGCTGCGCCTGCTGGCCCTGCGCCAACGCCAATTGCTCAAGGCCCTGAACCTGCGCGGTCATGCGGCGATGCACAGCATCAAGGTCGACACGCCGCAGGACAAGACCTGGCGCGAAGGCAAACTGCCCGATGCCCTGCACAAGGCCCGCGCCCACCCGCAGTGGTCGTCCCTCAACCCCCACGCCAAATTGAGCCAGGCCGAGCGCCAGGAGCAGGTCGAAGCCCTGGCCGCCCGGCTCGATGAAGCGTGACCGCGCTTATTAGTGTGCGTACCACTCAAAGCCCAGAAAGGTCGTACACAACGTGCGGATCAGCTCTTTATCGGCCTTGTCCGCAATACCGTCGCGGTCGATGTCACTATTGGTAAACGATTCCAGCACCCCGTCGCCATCGCCGTCATAGGCGGCGGCCTTGTAGATCAGCGAGCCCTTGCACTGCGGCGCCGTGCGTTCTTGGAATTCCAGCTTGACCGCGTTGGGCGTGCCGGCCTTGGCGTAATGATCGACGTACAGCGTCAACGTGCGCTGCCAGTGGCTGCGCCGATTGAACCAGTTCAATTTCAAAAAGCAGTCGGCGAAAGTGTCCACCCGCTGTTTTTCCAGCCGACAAGGGCGAGTGACCGGGTTCAGATCGTCCGCCCATTGCAGGTCGACCCGGCCGTCCGCGCTCATGTCCACGGCGAAGATCTCGTGGATCAGTTCATCAGGACAGCCAGCCTGCTGCTCATAGAAGTGCAGGATGACTGTGTCCGCCCGACCGTTGCCGCTCATGTCCTGGGCCGTCACTTTTAAGTAGCGCATCAGCGTTGCTCCTTGGATTGAAGAAGCAAGCCACCTTAGTGATCCGACCTCAGGGGCTCTAGGCGGCGCATCTGCGTTTGGCGTAAGGCCAATCTACGCAACCAGTAGCCGCGCGGCCTTGGCCTTGAGTACCTGCAGATCGAGCACCGGCACCTGCGCTTGCTTGGCCTGTTCGTCCCAGTGGCGCAGACGCAGGCTGATGGCGTAGAGCGGGTCTTGCTCGAACGCCCGCGCTTCGTCAGGCGTCATTGCCCCGCCTTGATACGCCAGCGTGCGGCGGCTGGCTTCGCTCAACCGGGCGTAGTAGTCCGGCTGGCTGAATGTCAGGTAGCGCTTGGCCTCGACGTGATATTCCACCAGCCGCGCCAGGCGCTCGCTGAAACCGACGCGGCGCAGGTAATCGGCGCCCAGCCGCTCATGGCTGACCACGCCATAGCCGCCCATGTTCGCACCGCCCTGGCCGCAAAGATGGCCGATATCGTGGAAAAACGCGGCCAGCACCACTTCATCGTCGAAGCCTTCGGCCATGGCCCACTGCGCGGCCTGGGACATGTGTTCGAGCTGCGACACCGCCTCGCCGATGTAATCCGCCGTGCCGTGTTGCTCGTACAGGCCGAAAACCTCGGCAATCACCTGCTGCGGATTCATCATGCCGCCCCCCACAGTGCGCTGATATTGCGCTCGCCCAGCGCCGGCCCCACGCTCATGCCCACGCCGGTATGCATCAACGCGGCGCTGACACCGGGCGCCACGCGCAGGAACGAGAACGGCACCCGCCCGCGTGCGCCGTAGACGCCCTGCCAACGCTCGACCACCTGGACCTTGCAACCCAGGGTCTGCTCGGCCAGTTCGAGCATCCAGTCATCGACCTGCTCGGCGTTGAACGGCGACGCATCGCGGCCGTAGTCGTGGGAGTCGCCGATGATCAGTTCGCCATGGGGCGTCGGGCTGATCAGCAAGTGAATCCCGTGCTCATGCAGGTACGGTGCCTCGCGCAGGATCTGCGCCTGCACCGCCGCCGCTTCCGGCAGGTCGGCAAACGCGCCGTAATGCACGCAACTGAGGCCGGTGAGCAAGGCATGTTGCAGGTTCAGGTTGACCGCCGGCCGTGCGCGCAGCATTTGCAGGCGGCAGATATGCGGGTCGAGTTCGGCAATCGCTTCGGCCAGCAGGGTTTGGTAGTCGTGGCCCGAGCAGACCACGATCTGCGCGCCACGAAAACTGCCCGCCGTGCTGTGCAACTGGCCGGGCTCGACGTCGCGCACCAGGGTCGAAAAGTGAAACTCCACCTGCAGTTCCCCGCGCAGGTAATCGATCAACGCCGGGATCGCCTCGCGCGAATACAGCTGCTGATCGTCCTTGCCGTGCAACGCTGCGCGGTGATGACGGAATTGGCCGCCGTACAGATCCCGCAACGCCGCGCCCTGCAGCAGTTCGACGTTATAGCCATACGCCTGGGCGCGGCCGGCGCAGAAGGCTTCCAGCAGGTGTTCTTCGGCTTCGCTGCGGGCGAACAGATACGAGCCGTTGCGCTTGAGCTGCAAGCCGGCCAGCCGCGCCCATTCGCCCCAGATATCGCGGCTTTGCCGCGCCAGGTCGAGCATCGGGCCTGGCGGTTGGCCGGTGACCAGGGCCTGGCCGAAGTTGCGTACCGAGGCGCCCAACGGCGTGGCGCTGCGCTCGAACACCTTGACCTTGAGCCCGCGCTTGGCTGCTGCGTAGGCGTGGGACAGGCCGAGGATGCCGGCGCCGATGATCAATAAATCTGTCATGACATACGTAACCCTCTGTAGGAGCGAGCTTGCTCGCGAAGCACGTCAACGATAACGCAGCGCTATCAGGTAGCCCGCGTCGTCTATGGGTTCTTCGCGAGCAAGCTCGCTCCTACAGGTAGAGGTGAAATTTATTGTTTTTCCGACTTGCCGTCATAGCGCTTGCGCCATTCAGTCAGAATGCTGTCGCGGTTTTTCGAGGCCCAGGTGAAGTCGTTCTTGATCAGCCGCTGCTCGTAGTCCGCCGGCAATTCGGTCTGCGGCTTGGCGATGCCCGGCTGGGCGAGCACGGCGAAGTTGTCCTTGTACAGGTCCATCGCGGCGGTGCTGGCGGAGAAGTCGGCGAGTTTCTTCGCCGCGTCGGCGTGGGCGCTGCCTTTGATCACCGCCGTCGCTTCGATGTCCCAGCCCAGGCCTTCTTTCGGCAGGATGATGTCCAGCGGCGCGCCCTGGCGCTTCAGCTGCACGGCCGGGTATTCGAAGGAAATACCGATCGGGAATTCACCCGAAGCCGCCAGCTTGCACGGCTTGGAACCGGAGTGGACGTACTGGCCGATGTTCTGGTGCAGGTCGTCCATGTACTGCCAGCCCTGCTTCTCGCCGAAGGTCTGCAGCCAGGCGCTCACATCCAGGAAACCGGTGCCCGAGGACGCCGGGTTGGGCATCACGATCTTGCCCTTGTACTCAGGCTTGGTCAGGTCTTGCCAGCTCACCGGTTTGCTCAGGCCCTGCTTCTCGGCTTCGACGGTGTTGAAGCAGATCGTCGCGGCCCAGACGTCCATGCCGACCCACGCAGGCGGGTTGGCGGCGTCACGGTAGTGTTTGCCGATCTTGTCCAGGCCCTTGGGCGCGTAACTTTCGAGCATGCCTTGCTGGTCGAGGATCGCCAGGCTCGACGCGGCCAGGCCCCAGACCACATCGGCTTGCGGGCGGTCTTTTTCCGCGAGCAGCTTGGCGGTGATGATGCCGGTGGAGTCACGCACCCATTTGATTTCGATGTCGGGGTTGGCCTGCTCGAAGGCCTGTTTATAGGTCTTCAATTGCTCGGCTTCGAGGGCCGTGTACACGGTCAATTCAGTCTTGGCGAAGGCATTCAGGCTGAATGCAGTGAGTACGGCAGCGACCAACGCGAGGGGCTTGAACATGGCATACCTCCTTCAGGGTTATTGGCCCGGCGCGGTCTGGCGCCAGGCTTGGGAGCGGCGCAACGCGCCACGTGAGGCCCACGCCAGCAGCAGCGAGACGCCGGCCGAAGTGAACAGAATCAAAGTGGACATGGCCGCCGCGCCGCCTACATTGCCGGCGTCGTCCATGTTCAACACGGCGACGGCGGCGAGGATGGTGTCGGGGCTGTAGAGGAAGATCGCCGCCGAGACAGTGGTCATCGCCGACACAAACAGGTAGCGCACGATGTCCAGCAGCGCCGGCAGGCAGATCGGCACGGTGACGCGCAGGTAGTGGCGGTACAGCGGCGCCTTGAGCGACAGCGCGGCGGCTTCGAACTCGGCATCGAGCTGGCGCAGCGCGGTGGTGGCGGTCATCTGCGCGGTGGTCAAATAATGAGCGATGGTACACACCACCAGCAGCGTCATGGTGCCGTAGAACACATGCAGCGGGTTGCCGCTGAGGTTGAAGAAGAAGACGTAGCCCAGGCCCAGCACCAGGCCCGGCACGGCCATCGGCACGAAGCTGAGCATGCGCAGCGCCAGGTTCAGGCCTTTCTGGCCCTGGGTCTTTTCCATCAGGTACGCGCCGGTGAAGATCAGCACGCTGCCGATCAACGCCGTACACAGCGCCAGGGTCAGGCTGTTGCGGTACGCCAGCCAGCCGCCGCCGGCTGTGTCTTCGAACTGGTAGTGGTTGAGCGACAGCGACAGGTTGTAGGGCCAGAACTTCACCAGCGACGAGTACACCGCCATGCCGAACACCAGCAGCAACACCGCGCAGATCAGCAGCACGATGGCCAGGTAACAGGCATCGCGCCGCCGCGACGGGGCCGGCTGGAACACTTGGGCACGGCCGCCCATGGCATCACCCTGGCGCCGACGCAGCCAGGTATCGACGCCAAAGCTGAACAGCGCCGGCAGCAGCAACACCATGCCGATCAACGCCCCGCGCCCGAACTGTTGCTGGCCGACCACGGCCTTGTAGGCTTCCAGCGCCAGCACCTGATAATCGCCGCCGACCACCACCGGTACGCCGAAGTCGGTGATGGTCAGGGTGAACACCAGGCAAAACGCGGCGAACACCGCCTGGCGCGTGGCAGGCCAAGTGATGCTGCGGAATGCCCGGGCCGGGCTGGCACCCATGCTCGAGGCGGCATCGAACAAGCGCGCATCCGCCAGGGAAAGCGCCGACAACAGGATCATCAAGGCGTGTGGGAAGGTGTAGATCACCTCACCGAGGACAATGCCCCAGAAGCCGTAGATATTCTCCGACAACAAACCGCGCAGCAGGCCCTGGTTGCCGAACAGATAGACCAACGCGATCCCCGGCAGCATTGACGGCGCCATCAACGGCAGCAGCGACAGGCCGCGCCAAAGCGCCTTGGCCGGGATCAGTGTGCGTTGCAGCGCGTAGGCAAACAGATACGCCAGCGGTACGACAATGACCGCCACGCTGAGGGAGACTTTCAGGCTATTCCCAAGCAGCCAGTGGAAGTTGGCGCTGCTGACCAGTTCCCGTGCCGCCACCAGCCCGCCGCCCTGCCCGGCTTCGCTGCTGAAGCCGCGCCAGAAGATCGCCAGCAGCGGCAACAACACCGCGATACCCAGCAGGCACAGCCATAGCCATTTGCCGCCCAGCACGAAAAGGCGGTCGCCCAACTCGGCGCGGGACACCCGGCGTGCAATGGGCAGCGTCATCAGCGCACCCATGTCAGGCAAACACCTGCAGGCTGCGCGGCGGCAACGCGACCCAGATGTCCTGGGCCCCCAGGCGCGGCATGGCTTCCGGAGCCAGTTCGGCCAGCAGCGGATGACCGGGCAGTTGCGCCAGTTCAAAGCTCATGCGGCAACGGTTGCCGAGGAAGGTGATCTCGCGGACCTTGGCCGCAAACAGGTTCTCTTCATGCACCAGCGGGTTGACGCTGATCGCCTCCGGGCGGCAGAACAGGCGCCCGGAGGTGGCCGCGCCAGCATCATCGGCCAGGCGCATGTGCATCCCGCCGACCTGGGCGTGGCTCGCGCTGCTGCGGCTGAACGGCAGCCAATTGCCCTGGCCGACGAACTCCGCCACGAACGGTGTGGCCGGGCGGTCGTAGATCTCTTGGGGCGTGGCGTATTGCTCGACCTTACCGTTGTTCATCACGGCAATGCGGTCGGCCATCAACATGGCTTCGTCCTGATTGTGGGTGACCATCAGCGTGGTGACGCCCAGGCGCCGTTGCAGTTGGCGCAGTTCGGTACACAGGTGCTCACGGACGCGAGCGTCGAGGGCCGACATCGGTTCATCGAGCAGCAACAGCGAGGGTGCCGGCGCCAAGGCGCGGGCCAGGGCGACCCGTTGTTGCTGGCCGCCGGAGAGTTGGCCGGGGTATTTCTTTTCGCTGCCGAGCAGGCCGACCAGTTCGAGCATCTGACCGACACGCTTGCGCACTTCATCGCGACCGCTGCCGGTGAGGCCGTAGCCGATATTCGCTTCAACGCTGAGGTTGGGGAACAGCGCGTAGGACTGGAACAAAATGCCGTAGTCCCGCGCCTGCGGCGGCAGCAGGGAAACATCCCGCTCCCCCAGGTAAAGCTCTCCACTGTCCTGGCGCTCGAGGCCGGCGATGCAGCGCAGCAGCGTGGTCTTGCCGCAACCGGACGGGCCCAGCAGGCACACCAGCTCGCCGGCGGCGACGTCCAGGGACACGTTGTCCAGCGCGGTAAAGGCGCCGAAGCGTTTCTGGATACCGCGCACCTTCATTGGCGCGCCGGGTTGGGTCAGGGCTGTGTTCATGGAGGCACCTCATCAAACAGATGAGGGCCATGCTAGGCAGGCAATGCGTCCCTGATGTGGCAGAAAGGCAAAACGTGGCAATAGTGGTATTGGTGGATTTGGGTAGGGGGGTGCCAGGTCTGGCGCTATCGGGGGCAAGCCCCCTCCCACATTTTGACCGTATTCTCATGTTGGAACTCGGTCAAGTGTGGGAGGGGGCTTGCCCCCGATAGCGCCCTCAAGGCCACCACCGGATTTCAGATCGGCGACATTTCCTGCGCCAACCCGAGAAAAGCAGCTGGCAGGCGAGCGCCTTTTCTTTCCTTGAGGCAGTAGAGATACTCAGCGATCTGCGGCGCGTTCTCGATGGTCAGCACTCGCAACTGCGGGTCATGGGGCACTTCCTGGCGGGCGATGATGCTGATGCCGATATTGCGCAGCACCGCTTCACGAATCGACTCGCGGCTGCCGATTTCCAGCAGCGGCCCGTAACTCACGCCGGCACCCTGCAGCAGCTGTTCCGTCAGGCGTCGCGTGGTGGAGCCGGCTTCACGCATCAACAGCGTATGCCCGGCCAGCGCGGTCAACGGCACATGATCGAGCGTCGCCAACGGGTGGTTCCGATGCACCGCCAGCACCAGCGGATCGGTGCCCAGCACACGGCGAATCAGGCGCGGGTCTTCCAGCAGTTGCGAGGACGCGGCGACGTCGACGCGGTAATCATCCAGGGCTTCGAGCACCTGTTGGGAGTTGCCGATTTCCACCGACACGTCCACCTGGGGCAAACGCTCGCGGAAGGCTTTGACCAGGTCGAGGATGTAATACGGCGCCGTCGCGGCAATCCGCAATGCGCCCTGGACCTGGCCACTGTTACGCAGGAAAAACTCGATATCCGCTTCCTGCTGCAACAGCGTCTTGACCATCGGCAGCAGGCGCGCGCCTTCGTCGCTGACCGTCAGGCGGCGGCCCCCGCGATAGAACAGCTCGACGCCGTACTGGCTTTCCAGGTTGCGGATCTGCGTGGTGACGGTGGGCTGGCTCAGGCCGAGTTTTTTCGCCGCCTGGGTGATGCTGCCCAGGCGGGCGACCATAAAAAACGCCTTCAACTCGGCACTCAGCACACCACCCTCACATCATTTATTTGCGCAGCAGGCGCAGGCCATTGAACACCACCAGCAGGCTTACGCCCATGTCGGCAAACACCGCCATCCACATGGTGGCCATGCCCAGGAAGGTGACCGCGAGGAAGACCGCCTTGATCACCAGCGCCAGGGCGATGTTCTGCTTGAGGATACTCGAGGTTTGCCGCGACAACCGAATGAAAGCCGGAATCTTGCGCAAATCATCGTCCATCAAGGCCACGTCGGCAGTTTCGATGGCAGTGTCGGTGCCTGCCGCGGCCATGGCAAAACCGATCTCGGCGCGGGCCAACGCCGGGGCGTCGTTGATGCCGTCGCCAACCATGCCCACGCGCCGGCCTTGGCCGTAAAGGGCTTCGATGGCTAGCAGTTTGTCGGTGGGCAACAGGTCGCCCTGGGCCTGGTCGATGCCAACCTGGGCCGCAATCGCCTGGGCAGTGTGGGTGTTATCGCCGGTGAGCATCAGGGTTTTGATGCCCAGCTCGTGCAACTGCTGGATCGCTTCGCGGCTGCTGTCCTTGACCGTGTCGGCCACGGCGAACAGCGCCAGCGGGCCGGATTTGTCGAGCAGCAGCACCACGGATTTGCCTTGTTTCTCCAGGGCGAAGAGTTTGTCTTCCAGCGCGGGCGAGCACAGGCCGAGTTCTTCCACCAGGCGGTGGTTGCCCAGGTGGTAGGTTGCGCCGTTGATATCACCGCGCACACCGCGACCGGTCAGGGCAGTGAAGTTATCCACAGCATGGCGCGGCAGGTTTTTATCCACCGCCGCGTTGGCGATGGCCAGCGATACCGGGTGGTCGGAACGCCCGGCGAGGGCGGCGGCCAACGCCGGCGCACTGTCTTCGACATTCGGGAACAGTGCCAGGTAGTCGGTTTGCACCGGTTTGCCGTGGGTGATGGTGCCGGTCTTGTCGAGGGCCAGGTAGTCGAGCTTGTAACCGCCCTCCAGGTACACGCCGCCCTTGATCAGGATGCCTTTGCGCGCCGCTGCGGCCAGGCCGCTGACGATGGTCACCGGGGTGGAGATCACCAAGGCGCACGGGCATGCGACCACCAGCAGCACCAGGGCGCGGTAGATCCAGTCGAACCAGACGCCAGCCATGAACAGCGGCGGGATCAGCGCCACGCCCAGGGCAAACAGGAACACCGCCGGGGTGTAGATCTTCGCAAAACGGTCGACAAAACGCTGGGTCGGCGCGCGGGCGCCCTGAGCCTGTTCCACGGCGTGGATGATCCGCGCCAGGGTCGAGTTGCTGGCGGCCGCCGTGACTGCGTATTCCAGGGAACCGGCCTGGTTGATGGTGCCGGCGAAGACTTTATCGCCCACGGTTTTTTCAATCGGCAGGCTTTCGCCGGTGATCGGCGCCTGGTCGATGGTCGACTGGCCGGCGGTGACTTCGCCGTCCAGGCCGATGCGCTCGCCGGGGCGAACCCGCACGATGGCGCCCAATTCCACACTGTTCACTTCCCGTTCGGCCCAACTGCCGTCGGCCTGGCGCACTGTGGCCCGTTCCGGGGTCATCTGCATCAAGCCGCTGATGGCATTGCGCGCGCGGTCGAGGGACTTGGCTTCGATCAATTCGGCCACGGTGAACAGGAACATCACCATCGCCGCTTCCGGCCATTGGCCGATCAGGATCGCGCCGGTCACGGCGATGCTCATCAGCGCGTTGATGTTCAGGTTGAGGTTTTTCAGGGCGATCCAGCCCTTTTTATAGGTGGTCAGGCCGCCGCTGAGGATCGAGACCAGCGCCACCAGGGCAATCACCCAGGTCGGGGCCGCATTGGTGAAGTGGATCACTTCGGCCGCCAGGGCGCCGACGCCGGACAACGCCAGCGGCCACCAGTGTTTCTTAGCGGGCGGCGCGGCGGCCGGGGTGCCCTCTTCGATCGGATCGGCCTGCATGCCCAGGGACTTGATGGCGTCGATGATCGGCGCGGTGCTCGGCAGGTCATGGGTGACACCGAGGATGCGGTTGATCAGGTTGAATTCCAGCTGCTGCACACCGGCAAGCTTGCCCAGTTTGTTCTGGATCAGGGTCTGCTCGGTGGGGCAGTCCATGGCTTCGATGCGGAAGGTGCTCAGGCGCGAATCGGCGCTTGGCGCGGCGCTCAGTTGCACCAACGCCGGGGCTGGCGTGCCGGAGCAGCAGGCACCGGCGTGGCCGTGGTCATGCACCGGTGTCAGTTTTTTCGGCGCATGAGCGTGGTCATGCGCGTGATCGTGCGTGTGCGGGGTGTGCGGGGTGTGATGGGAGTCGCTCATCTGGTCGCGTCCGTAAGGTGCCTGTTGCCAAGTAAAGACCCTGTAGCCACTATAGGGTCAAGCACCCATTTGGAGATTGTTGCGATGAAGATCGGCGAATTGGCCAGGCTGACCGACTGCCCGGTGGAAACCATCCGTTATTACGAGAAGGAAGGCTTGCTGCCACCACCGGCACGCACCGAGGCCAACTACCGCGTGTACACCCAGGCGCACACCGAGCGGTTGGTGTTTATCCGCAACTGCCGCAGCCTGGACATGACCCTGGAAGAAATCCGCAGCCTGCTGGGCTTACGAGACAGCCCGCAGGACCAATGCGAAAACGTGAATGCGCTGATCGACGAGCATATCCACCATGTCAAAGCGCGGATCGACGGCCTGTTGGCATTGCAGGAGCAACTGATCGACCTGCGCCAGCGCTGTGGCAGCGGGCCGGAGCTGGATCAGTGCGGGATATTGCAGCGGCTGGAGGTCAGCGGCAGTGTCGCCGCCAGCGAGGCTGAGCCTTCGCATGTGGGCAGAAGCCATGGACATTAATTCAGCCTGATAACCGAATCAAAGTGTGGGAGGGGGCTTGCTCCCTCCCACACAAGCCCACACCTTTAGACTGAGGCAGGCTTTAGATGGCGACGTCGGCCTTGATGCTTGGGTCAGCGTCGTAACCGACGATTTCGAAGTCTTCGAACTTGTAGTCATAGATCGACGCAGGCTTACGCTTGATCACCAATTCCGGCAGCTTCTTCGGCGTGCGCGCCAGTTGGGTCTGGATCTGTTCCATGTGGTTGCTGTAGGCGTGGGTGTCGCCGGTGGTGACGATGATCTCGTGGGGGATCAGGTCGCACTGCTGGGCCAGCATGTGGGTCAGCAGCGCCAGCGCGGCGGTGTTGTACGGCAGGCCGAGGAATACGTCGGAGCTGCGGATATACAACTGCATCGACAGATGGCCGTCATGCACGAACGCCTGGTACAGCAGGTGGCACGGCGGCAGGGCCTGCTTGCCGTTGCGCGCATTTTCCTGGGGGCTCTTGGTCTCGTCCGGCAGGTACTCGACGTTCCAGCCGTGGAACAGAATGCGGCGGCTGTTGGGGTTGGTCTTCAGCGTCTCGACCATGTAGTCGATCTGATTGATCGTGCCGCCGTCCTTGGTCGGCCAGGCGGTCCACTGCTCGCCGTATACCGGGCCCAGATCACCGTCTTCGGTGGCCCACTCGTCCCAGATACGCACGCCGTTCTCGTTCAACCACTTGATGTTGGTGTTGCCGCTCAACATCCAGATCAATTCGTTGGCGATGCTTTTGAAGTGAAGCTTCTTGGTGGTCAGCAGCGGGAAGCCGTCGGCCAAGTTATGCCGATACTGACGGGCAAACACAGCCTTGGTGCCGGTGCCGGTGCGGTCGCCCTTGGTCAGGCCATTGGTCACGACGTCGTTCAGTAGTTCGAGATATTGCTTCATGTCATTACCCGTATCGGTGCAGCCGAGACCTCGCAGGCCTCGGCATTCGAATTCAAAGCGCGGTGTTCTTCAACGGTTGCGGACGGTTGTACGCCCACCACAGCAGGCCCAGGCCGACGATGATCATCGGCAGACTGAGGATCTGGCCCATGGTCACCCAACCGAACGCCAGGTAGCCCAGTTGCGCATCCGGGACGCGCACGAACTCGACGACAAAACGGAAGATGCCGTAGAACAACGCGAACATACCCGACACAGCCATGGTCGGCCGTGGCTTGCGCGAGAAAATGTACAGAATGAGGAACAGTGCCACACCTTCCAGGGCGAACTGGTACAGCTGCGACGGATGACGCGGCAATTGCGCCGGGTCGCTGAACGGCGGGAACACCATGGCCCACGGCACGTCGGTCGGCTTGCCCCACAGTTCGGCATTGATGAAGTTACCGATACGCCCGGCGCCCAGACCGATCGGCACCAGCGGCGCAACGAAGTCCATCAGCTCGAAGAACGACTTGCCGTTGCGACGGCCAAACCACCAGGCGGCGAGCATCACGCCGATAAACCCACCGTGGAAGGCCATGCCGCCCTTCCATACCTCGAAGATCAGCGTCGGGTTGGCGATGTAGGCGGGCAAGTCGTAAAACAGCACATACCCCAGGCGTCCGCCGACGATGACCCCCATCGACAACCAGAACACCATGTCGGAGAGTTTCTCCTTGGTCCAGGTCGGGTCGAAACGGTTCAGGCGCCGGGAAGCCAGCAGCCAGGCGCCGCCGATGCCGATCAGGTACATCAACCCGTACCAGTGGATTTTCAGCGGACCGATGGCCAGGGCCACCGGGTCGATCTGCGGGTAAGGCAGCATTGCGACTCCTCGTTAAATCATTCGTTATGGCGACCGGGACCATGCCCGGGCGCGATTAAGGCTGCGTTACAGCAAGAAATTCAAACCCACGCAAAACAGCAGCCCGGCAAACAGGCGTTTTAGCAAGCGCGGCGACAAACGGTGCGCCAGGCGCGCGCCGAAGCGGGCAAACACCATGCTGGTCAGGGCAATGCCCAGCAGCGCCGGCAAATACACGAACCCTAGACTATGAGCGGGCAGCAGCGGGTCATGCCAGCCCAGAATCATGAAACTTAATGCACTGGCCAGCGCAATCGGCAGCCCGCAGGCCGACGAAGTGGCCACCGCTTGCTGCATCGGCACGCTGCGCCAGGTCAAAAACGGCACGGTCAGCGAACCGCCGCCAATCCCGAAAATCGCCGAGGCCCAGCCGATCACCGTGCCCGCCAGGGTCAGACCGAGCTTGCCCGGCACCGTTCGACTGGCCTTGGGCTTGACCTCCAGGGCCAACTGCACGGCGATGATCAGCGCGAACACGCCGATGATCTTCTGCAAGTGGGGGCCGGAAATCGCCTCGGCGGTCAGCGCGCCAAAACCGGCGCCGATCAGGATGCCCACGGTCATCCACACAAAGATCGGCCAGCGCACCGCGCCCCGTCGATGGTGCTCACGCACGGCATTGATCGAGGTGAAGATGATCGTCGCCAGGGACGTGCCCACGGCCAGGTGGGTCAGCACCTGCGGGTCGAAGCCCTGCAAGGTGAAGCTGAACACCAGCACCGGCACGATAATGATCCCGCCGCCCACGCCAAACAGCCCGGCGAGCACCCCGGCACAGGCGCCCAGCAGTAAATACAGCAGAAATTCCATGGGAGCCCCCAAACCAAGTCCGGCATGTTAACGGATGGAAGGCATGCGACCCAACTGGATACGATGGAACGCCCGCGCCAGTGTAGGTAGAGTGGCCAAACACACAAAGGGAGATCGCCTGATGTGCCTGATTGTTTTCGCCTGGCGGCCGGGCCATGCCCAACCGCTGATCGTCGCGGCCAACCGTGACGAGTTCTACGCCCGCCCCAGCCTGCCGCTGGCCCAATGGCCGGATGCGCCTGCCGTCTATGCCGGCCGCGACCAGGAAGCGGGCGGCACCTGGCTGGGGGTGAACGCCGACGGGCGATTTGCCGCCCTGACCAATATCCGCGACCCGCACCAGCCGCCGGCCCGCAAGTCGCGTGGGGAATTGGTGGCGCGGTTTCTCAGCGGTTCGCTGCCGCTTGAGCAGTATTTGGCGGAGATCAACGGCCGCGCGATTGAATATGCCGGGTTCAACCTGTTGGTGGGCACGCGGGAGGAGCTGTGGCATTACAACGCCCGCGACAGCGTGCCTACGCAGCTGCCCGCCGGGGTATACGGCCTTTCCAATGCAGGGCTCGACACGCCATGGCCGAAATTGCTCAAGGCCAAGGCAGCGCTGGGCGAGGTACTGGAGAACCCGCAGCCGGAAACCTTGCTGGATATCTTGAGCGACCCGCAGACCGCGCCGTTTGCCGACTTGCCGGACACCGGCGTGGGCTTGGCGACCGAGAGTTTGCTATCAAGCGTATTTATCGCCAGCCCCAGTTATGGGACACGGGCGAGTACAGCGCTGATTGTGAATGCGGACGGCACGCGGCAGATGGTGGAGCGCAGTTTTGGGCCGCACGGTGGGCGGCTCGGCGAAGTCGAACTCAACCTGTAGGAGCGAGCTTGCTCGCGAAAAACGTCAACAATGACGCGCCCCCCCCTGAATGCACGCAGTACCCTCAGGTTTTTCGCGAGCAAGCTCGTGTGCTGACTGACACTCCGTAATCGGGGGCAAGTCGAATCGTCGCACCGCCCCTCCCACATTTTTGATCGGCGCCAGGTTTTAGAGGGTTTTGGCAGAGGCCGGGTTGATCATCCGCGTCAACCCCAGGTTCTTCAGCGCCAGTTGCAGCGAGCTGTGGATAACTTGCGGGTTGTCGATGGTCATCAGCTCGGCCAGCAGCTCCTTGGCCATGCTCAGGTTGACCTGGCGCAGCAGCCACTTCACCTTCGGCAAGTTGGTGGCGTTCATCGACAGGCTGTCAAAGCCCATCGCCATCAACAGCACCGCTGCCGCCGGATCGCCGGCCATTTCCCCGCAGATGCTCACCGGCTTGCCTTCGGCATGGGCGTCGCGCACCACATGTTGCAGCGCTTGCAGCACCGCCGGGTGCAGGTAGTCGTAGAGGTCGGCCACCCGTGGGTTGTTGCGGTCCACGGCCAGCAGGTATTGGGTCAGGTCGTTGGAGCCCACCGACAGGAAGTCGACCTGCCGCGCCAGTTCCTTGGCCTGGTACACCGCCGCCGGAATTTCGATCATCACGCCGATCGGCGGCATCGGCACGTCGGCGCCTTCGTCGCGCACCTCGCCCCAGGCGCGGTGGATCAGGTGCAGGGCTTCTTCCAGCTCATGGGTGCCGGAGATCATCGGCAGCAGGATGCGCAGGTTGTTCAGGCCTTCGCTGGCCTTGAGCATGGCGCGGGTTTGTACGAGGAAAATTTCCGGGTGGTCAAGGGTGACGCGAATCCCGCGCCAGCCGAGGAAGGGGTTGTCTTCCTTGATCGGGAAATACGACAGTGACTTATCGCCGCCAATGTCCAGGCTGCGCATCGTCACCGGCAACGGATGGAAGGCGGACAGTTGCTCGCGATAAATCGCCAGCTGCTCCTTCTCGCTCGGAAAGCGCTGGTTGATCATGAACGGCACTTCGGTGCGGTACAGCCCCACCCCTTCGGCGCCGCGTTGTTGCGCGCGGGCCACATCGGCGAGCAGGCCGGTGTTGACCAGCAGCGGCACGCGATGCCCGTCGAGGGTCACGCAGGGCAGTTCGCGCAAGGCGTCGAGGCCCTGGGACAGCTGGCGTTCCTCTTCCACCACCTCGGCGTACTGCTTGCGCATCACTTCGCTGGGGTTGGTGAACACCTCGCCACGGTTGCCGTCGACGATCATTTCGATGCCGTCGACCTTGGAATACGGCAGGTCCACCAGGCCCATCACCGTCGGAATACCCATGGCCCGGGCCAGGATCGCGACGTGGGAGTTGCCCGAACCGAGCACCGAGATCAGGCCCACCAGTTTGCCTTCCGGCACTTCGCCGAGCATGGTGGCGGTCAGTTCTTCACTGATCAGGATGGTGTTGTCGGGGTAGACCAGGTTGGTGGAACGGTCTTCCTGCAAGTAAGCGAGCAGACGGCGACCGAGGTCGCGCACATCCGAGGCGCGCTCGCGCAGGTAGGCGTCGTCCATCAATTCGAAACGGTTGACGTGATCGGAGACCACCTGGCGCAGCGCGCCCTGGGCCCACTGGCCGGTCTTGATCACGTTTTTGACTTCGCTGCCCAGCGACGCGTCATCCAGCATCATCTGGTACACCTCGAACAGCGCTCGCTCTTCGGGGCGCAGTTGGGTGGCGAGCTTGTTCGACAGGTTGCGCATGTCGGCGCGCACGCCTTCCAGGGCGGTCTTGAACAGTTTGATTTCGGCGTCGATGTCGCTGACGGTCTTGTCCGGCACCACATCGAGGTCGGCCGGCGGCAACATGACCACGGCCGTACCGACGGCCGCACCTGGCGAGCCCGGTACGCCGACGAACTTGGCTTCCTGGATGCCCTTGCCCTGGCGCCCCAGGCCGCGAATCGAGCCGGTGGCTTCGGCATGGGCGATCACCCCGGCCAATTGCGCGCTCATGGTCACGAGGAAGGCTTCTTCGCCTTCGTCGAACTGGCGGCGTTCTTTCTGCTGGATGACCAACACGCCGACAACGCGGCGGTGGTGAATGATCGGCGCGCCGAGGAACGAGGCGTAGCGCTCTTCGCCGGTTTCGGCAAAGTAGCGATAACGCGGGTGATCAGCCGCGTTTTCAAGGTTCAGGGGTTCTTCACGCGTCCCTACCAAGCCCACCAGACCTTCATTGGGCGCCATGCTGACCTTGCCGATGGAGCGCTTGTTCAAGCCCTCGGTCGCCATCAGCACAAAACGGTTGGTCTCGGGGTCCAGCAGGTAAACCGAGCAGACCTGGCTGCCCATGGCTTCCTTGACGCGCAACACAATAATCCCCAACGCCGCCTTGAGATCCTTGGCGGAGTTAACTTCCTGGACGATCTTGCGCAGCGTATTGAGCATGGCTCGGGGTCGAACTCCGTCGTCAGTCGCGCGTTAAAAGGCGCGGGGCAAGCTCTTTGAGAGCGCGACGATAAACCTCGCGCTTGAATGTCACCACCTGGCCCAACGGATACCAATAACTGACCCAACGCCAGCCATCGAACTCCGGTTTACCGGTCAAATCCATCCGCACCCGCTGCTCGTTGGAGATCAGGCGCAGGAGAAACCATTTCTGCTTCTGGCCGATACACAGCGGTTGGCTGTGGGTACGCACCAGGCGTTGCGGCAAACGATAACGCAACCAGCCACGGGTACAGGCCAAAATTTGCACATCTTCGCGCTCAAGGCCGACTTCTTCGTTCAACTCGCGGTACAAGGCGTCTTCAGGGGTTTCGTCAGGGTTGATCCCACCTTGAGGAAACTGCCAGGCATCTTGGTTGATTCGGCGAGCCCATAGGACCTGTCCGGAATCATTCGTAAGAATAATCCCGACATTAGGACGGAAACCATCGGGGTCGATCACGGCAACAACCTCGCAAACGCATGTCGTCGCATTGTTCCACAAAGGTTGTTCCAGCGGCAACGAGGCTTCTTAGCTTATGTGCAGTCTTGTGAAAAGACCGTATTCTGGACGCCTTTTTACAGACTTTTCAGCGGGTAACTGTAATGCGCCTGGCTTTATTCGACTTGGACAACACGCTTCTGGGGGGTGACAGCGATCACGCCTGGGGCGATTACCTCTGTGAACGCGGATTTCTCGACCCGGTGACCTACAAGGCACGCAACGACGAATTCTATCAGGACTACCTGGCCGGCCAGCTGGATAACGCGGCCTACCTGAATTTTTGCCTGGAAATCCTCGGCCGCACCGAAATGGCCCAATTGGAGGCATGGCACAACGACTACATGCGCGACTGCATCGAGCCGATCATGCTGCCGCAGGCATTTGAACTGCTGGCCAAGCACCGCGCCGCTGGCGACAAGCTGGTGATCATCACCGCGACCAACCGCTTCGTCACCGCGCCAATTGCCGCACGCCTGGGCGTAGACGCCCTGATCGCCACCGAATGCGAGATGGAAGACGGCCGCTACACCGGGCGCAGCACCGATGTGCCGTGCTTTCGCGAAGGCAAGGTGACGCGCCTGAACCGTTGGCTGGAAGAAACCGGGCACAGCCTGGAAGACAGCTACTTCTACAGCGATTCGATGAATGACTTGCCGCTGCTGGAGCAGGTGACGTATCCGATCGCGGTAGACCCGGACCCGAATCTGCGGGCTGAGGCCGAGAAGCGGGGCTGGCCGGTGATTACGCTGCGGAGCTGATGGCCCTATCGGGGGCAAGCCCCCTCCCACATTTAACTGCATTTCAACGGATGTACGCGGTTAAATGTGGGAGGGAGCTTGCTCCCGATGCAGACAACTCGGTGTAAAGCCTTAAACCGGCTTGGCCCCCATCAACCCCGCAATCGCCACAAACCCCACCAGGCTGACCACCGCCAATGCCAAGGTGAAATTCAGGCTACCGCCCTCGCCCTTGCGCAAGCGATTGAGCCGCGCCACCAGCCAGAACCAGCACAGCGCCGCGACGGTGTAGAGCAGGCTGGAACCCAGGATCCAGGTCTGCCCCAGCGGCCAGCCGACCAGATGCACCAGCCACCAGCCGGTAAACGGCATGCTGATCAGGCAGATCCCCATCAACAACCATACGAACGCCCACGGGCGCTGCACGGTGATCGCCGGGCCGGCACTGCGTTTGCGCCAGGCCAGCAGCGCCAGGCCGAGGCCGCTGAGCAGCAGCAACACAGTCGCCGCCATGTGGATAACTTTGAGGGTGGTCAGGGTTTCCATGTGTCGTCTTCCTTAAAGGCCGCCCCAATCAGCGTAGTCGCTCAACCGAGGAACAGTTTGTAAGCCGGGTTATCGCTTTCATCCCAGTACGGGTAGCCGATGGCTTCAAGGGCTGCCGATACCAGATGGCGCTCGTCCGCCGGGACTTGCAGGCCGGCGACCACGCGGCCGTCGGCTGCGCCGTGGTTGCGATAGTGGAACATCGAGATGTTCCAGCGCCCGCCTAATTTGTTAAGAAAGTTGAACAAGGCGCCCGGCCGCTCCGGGAATTCGAAGCGAAACACCACTTCATCGCTGACCTTCGCCGCGTGCCCGCCGACCATATGGCGGATGTGCAACTTGGCCAGTTCGTTTTCGGTCAGGTCGAGCACCGGGAAACCCTGGCTGGTCAGGCTGGCGATCAATGCGCTGCGCGGATCGTTTTCCGGATGGGTCTGCACGCCGACGAAAATGTGCGCCTCGCGGCCGGAGTGGTAGCGATAGTTGAATTCGGTGATCTGGCGCTTGCCCACGGCCTCGCAGAACGCCTTGAAGCTGCCCGGCTTCTCGGGGATGGTCACGGCGATGATGGCTTCGCGGCCTTCACCCAGCTCGGCGCGCTCGGCCACATGGCGCAGGCGGTCGAAGTTGACGTTGGCGCCGGAGTCGATGGCCACCAGGGTTTGCCCGGTGACGCCACGGCTCTCGACGTATTTCTTGATGCCCGCCACACCCAAGGCGCCCGCCGGTTCGGTGATAGAGCGGGTGTCGTCATAGATGTCCTTGATCGCCGCACAGATTTCATCGGTGCTGACGGTGATCACTTCGTCCACATAGTCTTTGCAAATGTCGAAGGTGTACTGGCCGATCTGCGCCACCGCCACGCCATCGGCAAAAATCCCCACGGTCGGCAGCACCACGCGCTCGCCGGCGGCCATGGCGGCCTGCAGGCAGTTGGAGTCGTCCGGCTCGACGCCGATGATCTTGATCTCCGGACGCAGGTATTTCACATACGCTGCGATACCGGCGATCAGCCCGCCGCCGCCGACCGGCACGAAGATCGCGTCCAGCGGCCCAGGGTGCTGGCGCAGGATCTCCATCGCCACGGTCCCCTGCCCGGCAATGGTGTGCGGGTCGTCGTAGGGGTGAATGTAGACGTAGCCTTTTTCGTCGACCAGTTTCAGCGAGTAGGCCAGGGCTTCCGGGAACGAATCACCGTGCAGCACCACTTTGCCGCCACGGGAACGCACGCCTTCGACCTTGATTTCCGGGGTGGTCTTGGGCATCACGATAGTGGCCTTGACCCCCAGCACCTTGGCCGCCAGGGCCAGGCCCTGGGCATGGTTGCCCGCCGAAGCGGTGACCACGCCGCGCGCGCGCTCATCGGCCGTCAACTGGGTCAGCTTGTTGTACGCGCCGCGAATCTTGAACGAGAACACCGGCTGCAAGTCTTCCCGCTTGAGCAAGACCTTGTTGCCCAGCCGCTCGGAGAGCTGGCGGGCGGCCTGCAACGGGGTTTCTATGGCAACGTCGTAAACGCGCGAGGTGAGGATCTTTTTGACGTACTGTTCAAGCATCGGCAGGCATCACTGGGCGGAGTGGGCAGGGTCGACGAGTCTAACTCAGCGTTTGGCCGGGCGACCACACGAATCCAAAGGTTTTGATGGGTTATACTCGCGCCCTCTCTACTCCCCGCCCGTTCCGGAGCCCGCATGACCCAGGATCAACTCAAACAGGCAGTGGCCCAGGCCGCTGTCGATTTAATCCTTCCTAAACTCGATGACAAGAGCATCGTCGGCGTCGGCACCGGCTCCACTGCCAACTGCTTCATCGATGCGCTGGCCAAGCACAAGGGCGCGTTCGATGGCGCCGTGGCCAGTTCCGAAGCCACCGCCGCGCGCCTCAAGGGCCATGGCATTCCGGTGTACGAGCTCAATACCGTCAGCGACCTGGAGTTCTACGTCGACGGCGCCGATGAAAGCGACGCGCACCTGAACCTGATCAAGGGCGGTGGCGCGGCCCTGACCCGCGAGAAGATCGTCGCGGCCGTGGCCAAGACCTTTATCTGCATCGCCGACGCCAGCAAACTGGTGCCGGTACTCGGCGCCTTCCCGCTGCCGGTGGAAGTGATCCCGATGGCCCGCAGCCACGTGGCCCGCGAGCTGGTGAAGCTGGGCGGCGACCCGGTGTACCGCGAAGGCGTGTTGACCGACAACGGCAACATCATCCTCGACGTGTACAACATGCAGATCACCAACCCGGTGGAGCTTGAGACGCAGATCAACGCCATCGTCGGCGTGGTCACCAACGGCCTGTTTGCCGCACGCCCGGCTGACGTGCTGCTGCTGGGCACCCCGGAAGGCGTGAAAACCCTCAAGGCCTGACGCACAACCGAATGTGGGGTCGGCGGTGTGTTCAGGCTTCTGGTTTCTTGAACACGTAGAACAGGTTCGGCTCGCTGACCAGGTACAACGTACCCGCGTCATCCATGGCGATCCCTTCGGCCTGCGGCACCCGCGCATTCAGGCCATGGCGCCCGTTAAGCAGCGACAAACTGCTTAACGGGCGACCGTCGATATCCAGCTCCAACACCAGGAACGATTCATCCGACAGCGCCAGTAAATGGCCGCTGCGTTCGTCGTATTGCAGGCTCGACAGGTCGCGCACGAACAGCCCGGCATCGCGTTTTGGGTTGTTGATGACGTGGACCGAGTAGGTTTTTTCCGGTTTGAAATGGGGAAACCCGTGAACCTCATAGATCACCATCGGGTCGCGTTCCTTCGCCACGAACAGGCGCTTGCCCACCGAGTCGTAGGCAAGCCCTTCAAACCCCTTGTTGCCCCCCACATGCACACCCAGGGTCATCTGCTCCGCGTCGGCGGCGTCGAGGAACTGCGTATCGTCATCCACATGCACCTTGATCAGGCGCTGTTGGCGCTCATCGCTGATGACATAGATATTGTCGCTGATAAATTCCACGGCCTCGGCATCCCCGAAGCCGACCAGGGGAATCCGTCGCAGGATCTTGCCTGCGAGAGACAGCTCGACCAGCTCGGCGTTTTTGTTGGTGACGGTAAACAGGCTTTTACGCACCGGGTCGTAGGTCAGCGCGGAGACGTCGTCATCCAGGCCTTCGATCACCTGGCCCTCGACGCTGACCCGGTAATCCGCCAGGCCAATGGCGCGTTCGCCAACAGGCTGGCCCCACACCTGCCAATTGAACCAGGCCCGTTCGAACAGACGAAACTGTTGTGCGACAACGCCCGCGCCCATCAAGGCGATCAGCACCAGTATGAAAAAAGCCGGTTTGGGGCGGGCAAGTCGACGCATCGGGCGGGCTCAAAGTCAAAAATGGCGAATGAATATCACGCCCGCCTGAATTTAAACTTAAACGCGCCCGGTGTGTGGCGTATGCCGCGGATAGAGAAATATCCGACGTAATCGGTTGTTATTTCTGTTTTTCGAAACGATAGAACAGGTTCGGCTCACTGACCATGTAGAGGTTGCCGTTCTCGTCCAGGGTCACGCCTTCGGCACGCGGGATCGTGTTCTTGAGGCCGTTGAAGCCGCCGAGCAAGGTCATGAAGCTGACTGGCTCGCCCTTTTCATCCAGTTCCAGCAGCAGGTGGGACTCGGCCGACAGCGCCAGCAGGTGCCCGGTGCGCGGATCGATGGCCAGCGCCGAGAGGTTGCGCATGTCGAGCTTTGTATTGGCGAGCTTTTGCTTGTCACCGACCAGGGTCTGGCTGCCGTCGCTTTTCCAGGTGAACAGCGCCGGCGGGCGTTCTTCGCCGAGCACGAACTGCTGGTTGCGCTTGTCCCAGGTGACGCCTTCAAAGGCTTTGTTCTGGTCTTTGGACGGGCCCAGGTCGTAACTCGGGAAGTCGGCCTTGTTCAACGCCGTGGTGCTGGCGTCGACCTTGACGATGGTCAGGCTGTGCTGGCGTTCATCGACCACGGCAATCAGGCCGTTTTCCATCACCGTCACACCTTCCGGGTTGTTCCAACCGTTAAGGGGCATCTTGCGCAGCACATCGCCTTGCAGGGTCAACTCGACGAGGAATGGATTTTTGCCCATGACGGAAAACAGGGTTTTCGTCTGCGGGTTGTAGGACAGGTCCGAGGCCTCGTCCTTCTCCATACCGGGCAGCAGCTTGGCGTCGATGACGGCGCGGTAATCCGGGAGCCACACGCTCGCTTGGCGTTTGGCCGGGCTTTCAAAACGCTCCACGACCCACAACACACCCCGGTCGTCCCAATGCATGGCCCAGGCAACGCCATACACGATCGCCCCAACCAGAAGCAGCCAGGAATACCAGCGCAGAGCAAAACGAGAGCGTGGCTTGGGGGTAAAGGTAGGCAGGGACACGGCCATTGGGCGCTTTTTCCGGAAAGTCAGCGTTAGGTGAAAGCACAGGAATAACCGGCCCGCGCGCTAGAGGCTGAAGATTATCCGGATGGGGTGTGAAAAAAATGCAAACAACCGAAACGGGTGCGGGACCTGTGGCGAGCGAGCTTGTTCGCTCGCCACAGGGTTGTGCCGAAGTTAGCGAACGCTGCTTTCGAAGCGGGTCACACCGGACAGTTCCAGCACCAGCTTGTCACCGACATTCAACGGCCCAACGCCAGCGGGGGTGCCGGTGAGGATCACGTCGCCGGCCTGCAGCGAGAAGCAGCCGGCCATGTACTGGATCATCGGGATGATCGGGTTGAGCATGGCCGCGCTGTTGCCATTCTGGCGCACTTCGCCGTTGATGCTCAGGCGAATGCCGATATCGGTCAGGTCCGGGAAGGTGCTGCCGACCACGAACGGCGCGATCACCGCCGCGCCGTCGAAGGACTTGGCGATTTCCCACGGCAAGCCCTTGGCTTTCAATTCAGCCTGCTTGTCGCGCAGGGTCAGGTCCAGGGCCGGGGCGAAGCCGGAGATGGCATCGAGCACTTCTTCGCGGCTAGGCTTGGTCGACAGGGGTTTGCCGATCAGCACCGCAATTTCCGCTTCGTAATGCACCGAACCGCGTTCGGTCGGAATGCTGAAACCGCCTTCCAGCGCCACAACGCAGCTGCCCGGCTTGATGAACAGCAACGGTTCGGTCGGTACCGGGTTATCCAGTTCCTTGGCATGTTCGGCGTAGTTACGCCCAATACACACCACTTTACCCACCGGGAAGTGGATGTTGGTGCCGTCGACATACTTGTGCTGGTAGCTCATGGAACGACTCCTTCAGGGGCGGTTAAACAGCGAAGATCTTGCCGGGGTTCATGATCCCGTTCGGGTCAAACACCGCTTTCACGGCCTTCATGTATTCGATTTCAACCGGCGAGCGGCTGTAGGTCAGGTAGTCGCGCTTGGTCATGCCCACGCCGTGTTCGGCGGAGATCGAGCCGTTGTACTTCGCCACGGTTTCGAACACCCACTTGTTCACGGTGGCGCACTTGGCGAAGAACTCATCCTTGCTCAGGTTTTCCGGCTTGAGGATGTTCAGGTGCAGGTTGCCGTCGCCGATATGGCCGAACCAGACGATCTCGAAGTCGGGGTAGTGTTCGCCGACGATCGCGTCAATTTCCTTCAAAAATGCCGGCACTTTCGATACCGTCACCGAAATGTCGTTCTTGTACGGCGTCCAGTGGGAAATAGTCTCGGAGATGTACTCGCGCAGTTTCCACAGGTTGTGCAGCTGGGTTTCACTCTGGCTCATCACCCCGTCCAGCACCCAGCCCTGCTCGACGCAGTGCTCGAAGGTTTCCAGGGCGTGGTTGGCGACTTCTTCGGTGGTGGCTTCGAATTCCAGCAGTGCGTAGAACGGGCACTCGGTCTCGAACGGCGCCGGCACGTCACCACGGCCGAGGACTTTGGCCAGGGCTTTGTCAGAGAAAAACTCGAAAGCGGTCAGGTCCAGCTTGCTTTGGAATGCGTGCAACACCGGCATGATCGCGTCGAAGTCGGTGGTGCCGAGCACCATCGCGGTGAGGTTTTTCGGCGCACGGTCCAGGCGCATGGTGGCTTCCACCACAAAACCCAGGGTGCCTTCGGCGCCGATGAACAACTGGCGCATGTCGTAGCCGGTGGCGTTCTTGATCAGGTCGCGGTTCAGTTCCAGCACGTCGCCTTTGCCGGTGACGACCTTCATGCCGGCGACCCAGTTACGGGTCATGCCGTAGCGAATGACCTTGATCCCGCCGGCATTGGTGCCGATATTGCCGCCAATCTGGCTCGAACCGGACGAAGCGAAGTCCACCGGGTAGTACAGGCCGTGCTCTTCGGCGACGTTCTGCAATTGCTTGGTGACCACGCCCGGCTGGCACTTGGCGGTGCGGTCGGTGAGGTTCACCTCGAGGATCTGGTTCATATAGTCGAACGAGACGACCACTTCACCATTGGCCGCAACGGCGGCAGCCGACAGGCCGGTACGCCCACCGGACGGCACCAGCGCGACCTTGTGCTCATTGGCCCAGCGCACGATGGCCTGCACCTGTTCAATCGTCTTGGGGAATACGATGGCAGTCGGGGCCGGGGCGAAGTGCTTGGTCCAATCCTTGCCGTAAGCCTCCAGGGAGTCGGCGTCGGTCAGCACTTTGCCGGGCTCAACCAGGGTCTTTAGCTCATCAATCAGGGCAGGATGGGTCATCGACAGAACTCTCGAACAATTCATGGTCATCCTGAGAACGCTTCACGTCGCAGGAATAGGTGTTTAGCGGGGCGCGTATGCTAGCATACCGCCCCCGTAGGACAGAGCCCAAGGGCGTTCTGCGGTGACGGCTTTCCTGCCGTCCGGGTCAGCTCTGTGCCCTGATTTACCAATACGTTTCTGTTTGACGAGTGGCTGTTGTCGTCAGGCAAGGCGCCGCGACGACTCATAGCTCTGGCTATGGGGAGGAGCGGCAACGCAGCATGACGGCAACAGACGCCGTCAAACGGGAACAGTATTGGTGAATCAGGACACATCCGGCGATCCGATTCCCTGCCATTTTTCTCCGGGATACAGGTTTACGCAGATGAGCAAGACTTCTCTCGATAAGAGCAAGATCAAGTTCCTTCTTCTGGAAGGCGTCCACCCATCGGCTGTCGAAGTTCTGAAAGCCGCCGGGTATACCAGCATTGAGTACATCACCAGTTCTCTGCCGGAAGCCCAGCTCAAGGAAAAGATCGCCGACGCGCACTTCATCGGCATTCGCTCCCGCACTCAGCTGACCGAAGAGGTCTTCGATCACGCCAAGAAACTCGTGGCGGTCGGCTGCTTCTGCATCGGCACCAACCAGGTCGACCTTAACGCAGCGCGCGAGCGCGGCATCGCGGTGTTCAACGCACCGTACTCCAACACCCGTTCCGTCGCGGAGCTGGTGCTGGCCGAGGCCATCCTGCTGCTGCGCGGCATTCCGGAGAAGAATGCCTCCTGCCACCGTGGCGGCTGGATCAAGAGCGCAGCCAACTCCTTCGAAATCCGCGGCAAGAAGCTGGGGATCATCGGTTACGGTTCGATCGGCACTCAACTGTCGGTCCTGGCCGAAAGCCTGGGCATGCAGGTGTTCTTCTACGACACCCTGACCAAGCTGCCACTGGGTAACGCCACGCAAGTGTCGAGCCTGACCGAGCTGCTGGGCATGTCCGACATCGTCACCCTGCACGTGCCGGAAACCGCTGAGACCCAGTGGATGATCGGCGAGAAGGAAATCCGCGCGATCAAGAAAGGCGGCATCCTGATCAACGCCGCCCGCGGCACCGTGGTCGAGTTGGACGCCCTGGCCGACGCGATCAAGGACAAGCACCTGATCGGCGCCGCCATCGACGTGTTCCCGGTGGAGCCACGCTCCAACGACGACATCTTCGAAAGCCCGCTGCGTGGCCTGGACAACGTGATCCTGACCCCGCACATCGGCGGCTCCACCGCTGAAGCCCAGGCCAACATTGGCCTGGAAGTCTCGGAAAAGCTGGTCAAGTACAGCGACAACGGTACGTCGGTATCCTCGGTCAACTTCCCGGAAGTGGCCCTGCCGGCTCACCCTGGCAAGCACCGTCTGCTGCACATCCACCAGAACATCCCGGGTGTGATGATGGAGATCAACAAGGTCTTCGCGGAAAACGGCATCAACATTTCCGGTCAGTTCCTGCAGACCAACGAGAAGGTCGGCTACGTGGTGATCGACGTCGACGCCGAGTACTCGGACCTGGCGCAACAGAAGCTGCAACACATCAACGGCACGATTCGTTGCCGCGTGTTGTTCTAACGCTTCAAACGCCCTACGAAAAATGGGAGGCCCGCAGGGGTCTCCCATTTTTTTGTCTGAACAAATCTTACTTGACGTTAACCGTGATCACTTTCGACGCTACAGTCGGGTTGAACTGCATGTGCAGTTTATCGCCGGCGACCAGTTGCAAGGTGTGCTTGCCAGGGGTCAGGGTCAGCTCGGTTTCGGTCTGGGCCTTGCCGAAGTGGATTACGCTGTCGGTGGCCGGGATCGGCACGCTGGCGTCGGGCAGCGCCTTCTGGTCGACCAGCAGGTGATGGTGGCCGGTGCCTGGGGTCTGGTCGGTGGCCGGGGCCAGTTTCAGACCTTCCATGCCGAACTTGACGGTGAAGGTTTTATCGACGGTGGCGCCGTCTTTCGGCGAAACGATAAACACTTTGGCATTTTCAGGTGGCGCGCTGCGAGGGATGCCGTCTGCGGCGGTCACCAACATCGAAGCACCCAATAGTACGCCGGCAATCGTTACACGAGACAAAAGGGCTTTCATTCGCTTCTCCACTTTTCTATGAAATTTGTAGGGTTATGACAACTTAGCGACTAATTGCTGTCCAAGGCACTCAACACCATAACAAAGCGATGCTGAACCGCGCCTCGCACATTCGAATTATTTAGGAGTGACCATGCGCTTTTCGCCTGGCCTGTTACTGCTGCTTCCTCTGATGAGCCCCTTGGCTCACGCCGAATTGATCGATGATGTGTTTGACCGCGGTGAACTGCGCATCGCCCTCGAGGCCAATACCCCGCCCTTCAACTTCAAGGACGGCGAGAAACTCACCGGTTTTGAAGTGGAACTCGGTGAACAACTGGCCAAAGAGATGGATGTGCGCCCCTCGTTCATCACCACCGACGACAGCGACATGCTGCCCGGCGTGGCAAGCGGCAAGTACGACGTGGCCATCAACCATATCGCTATGACTGCCGAGTTGCAGGATCAGTTCGATTTCAGTGAGCCTTATCGCGACAAGCCGGCGCTGGCCATTCCGTTCCAGAAGGGCAACCCGGCGTTCAAGGCGAGCCTGGACAATGCGCTGCAACGGGTGAAAGCCGATGGCCGGTTGAAGGCGCTGGGGCAGAAGTGGCTCGAAAGCGACACGGCGGAAGTCAAAGCACAGTAAATCAAAATGTGGGAGGGCTTGGGAGACGGGCCAGGGCTTGCGCCGCCTCAAGCAACTCCAACTCACTGAACACCAGCACCCCATGGCGCTTGAGCAGCGCCGCCGTGACACCCTCGCCGCTCACCTTCACACCGCTGAAAGTGCCGTCATAGGTCAGCACATTGCCACAGGACGGGCTATTGGCCTTGAGCACGGCGATACGGATATTGTGGCGCTGCACCAGCGCCAACGCCTGGCGGGCGCCGTCGAGGAAGGCGGCGCTGAAGTCCTCGCCCGCGGCGGTCAGCACCTGGGCGCGGCCCTCCCACACGTCGATACCCTGCCCGCCCGGAATCTCAGCGGAAGGCCTGGGCGTGGGCAAACCGCCCGCCACTTCCGGGCAGATCGCAACCACGCGGCCTTCGGCCTGCCATGCCGCCAGTTGATCGAACGGCCCGCTGGCGCCGCCGTCATAGCGCACTTTGTGCCCGAGCAGGCAGCGGCTGACGAGAATTTTTTCCATGCTTAAAACGGCTCGTTACCGCGCCGACGAAACCAGCCGGTCAGCGACAGGCGCTCGCGGGTAGCAGGCAGCACTTCGTGGGGCACTTCGCCGGACAGGAACACCACCAGGCAACCTCCGCTGGGCACCACGTCGAGTTCGACGCCGTCCTTGAGGTACATGCGCAACTGGCCGCCGTGTTCCGGCAGCCACTCGTCGTTCAAGTAGATCACCGCCGAGACCGTGCGCCGGTCGTCGTCGCGAAACCGGTCCAGGTGCCTGAGGTAAAACGCCCCCGGCGGGTACATCGCGAAATGGCTTTCGAAATCCTCCAGGCCGAGGAACAAGCTGCGGTTTATCGCCAGGCGCAGGCTGTCCATCACCGTCATATAGCGGTCGCAGACGACGGCGTCGCCCTCCTCCAGCCACTGGATATGGTCGCCACGAATACCCTCGCGAATCTCCTGGGCCGGCCCGCGCCCGACCGCCGCCGGGGCCAGCTCACCTTCAGCCGCACGTTTACGGCACTCAGCCGCCAGTTCCAGGGTCAGAGCCTGGGGCAGGAAGCCGTTTTGCTGCGACCAGCCCTTTTCGGCCAGGTCGTCGACAATGCGTTGCAGCAATGGGTGATCGTGGGATATTTGCATGGCGCGCATAGTATCCATACGCCTGTGAATCCGACAGAGCCGCTGAGCGTCTGAACGCACTTTAGTCAGGTGACTGATAGGACTTCTCGACAAATCCTACGCCCGACACGGACAATAGTGGCCGACTGACAGGAGTCCATATGCGTCGTTTGTTTTTTTCCTTGCTGATGTTCTGCGTTTTGCCCGCTTGGGCAGACGGCCATGACCAGTTGTACAAGGTCGCCGGCTGGGCCGAACAACGCGCGCATTTCAATGACGCCCTCAGTGCCGCCCAGCAACGCTACCGCAACAGCCTGCCGCCAGCGGTGTACCAGGCGCTGGTCGACAACAGCAACAAGCGCTTCGCCGCCCAGGCCGTGGACCGGCGCGCCGAAGCCCAACTGCGCAAGCACCTGGCGGACCCGGCACCGGCCCTGGCGTTTTTCCAGTCGCCGCTGGGGCGCAAGATTGTCGCTGCCGAACTGCTGGCCACCCGCCGCGACCAGCTGGCAAAAAATGCCCAAGGCCTGCCGCACATCGAAGCCGACGCCACCCGCAGCCTAATCATCGGCCACCTGGCCCAGGCCCTGCCCGCCCGCGAAGCCGGCGCCGAAGTCAGCCTGGCGATCGCCGGCGTGGCGGCCGACAGCTTGAGCCAGATGATCCCCGGCCTGTTGGGCGGCGGCCAGGCCCAGGGCATGCTGGATGGACAACGCGAACGGCTGATGCAACAGATCGGCAATGACCTGAACAACACGTTGCTGTACGTCTATCGGGATTTGTCCGACCCGGAACTGGAAGAATTCGCTACGTTTGCCGAGTCACCGCAGGGGAAGGCGTATTACCAGGCGGCGTTGGCAGCGGTCCGCGCAGGCTTGGCGGTCGGTCAAAGCACCTCAAGCCTGGCGCAGTAAAACAATGTGGGAGGGGGCTTGCCCCCGATGGCGGTGGGTCAGTCAACGTATGTATCGACTGAACTGCCGCCATCGGGGGCAAGCCCCCTCCCACATTTGGACTGCGTTATTTCAGGTGGTCGGTGAGGTACTTGAAGTACTCATTGCGAATCTCGGGGATCTCATTGGCCAGATGATGCCGGCCACGCTTGAGCATCAACACCTCAGGCTGATCGAACTTGCCCCGCAGCACCTGCAGGTTGTGCTGCCAATCCACCGTCATATCCTCTTCGCCCTGCACAATCAGCGGCCGCCGCGGGCTGCGCGGTGCGGCTTCGATTTGCCTGATCCAGCGCGCCAGTGCCCCGACCCAGGCGGTCGGCAATTGGCGCGGCTGCAAGGGGTCGGCTTCGAGGAACGGCTTGAAGGCCGGGTCATTGGTGTTTTCGCTGAACCGTCGGGCGATGCCTTTGACGAACGGCCGCAGCAGGTAATAGCTGACCTGCGACCAGCCCCACCCACGCGGACGCACCAGGGGTGAAAGCAGAAAAGTCTTACCCTGGGCCGGGCTGTCGGCGCCATGGTTGAGCAAGTGATCCACCACCACCGCGCCGCCGGTGCTTTGCCCGAACAGATGCCAGGGCCGTGGCAGGTGCAGCGCTTCGGCCTGGGCGAACAGCGCCTGCACCACGTCCTGGTACACCGCAAAATCATCGATACTGGCCCGCGCGCCGCTGGACAAGCCATGGCCCGGCAGGTCGCAGGCGATCACCACGAAACCCTGGCCCAGCGCCCAGTCGACGACGTGGCGGTACAGCCCCATATGGTCGTAGAACCCGTGGAACATGAACATCGTCGCCACCGGCACCGGCGGCCACCACACCTGGGCGACCACCGCGAACCCATCGACCTCGAACCGGCCAAGGCGGCTCACCGCCGGCACCTGGCGCGCGCGCAGGTCCAGCCCATAGAAGCGCTGATAGACCCGCGCCTCGGCGCTGAGCGGCTGCGCATCCACCAGGGGCCGCAAGCTGTCGCGCAGGTGATCGGGGTCAAAGGTGACGGGCATAAGAGGTTCCAGACTTGGGGCTTCACGCGCTGCGCAGAGGAATATCGAGCTGCGATATTCATCTGTCGGGGCAAGCATGGCAAGCTACGCGTCCTTCGAGGATTGATCTGAATGCGACAACCCTACCGCACCACCCTGTTCGCCAGCCTGCTGCTGCTCCTCTGCGCCGGCGTGTTATGGGCGGCGTATGACTGGTTCCAAGGCCGCTACCTGCGTGCCTTCAGCGAACACACGGCGGTGTTTTCCGGCGACGCGCTGCGCCTGCCCGACGACCTCGCCGGCCCCGGCCCGATCCGCCTTGTGCATTTCTGGGACCCGGCCTGCCCGTGCAACGTCGGCAACCAGCAGCACCTCGGCGAATTGATCGAGCACTACGCGCCCCAGGGCGTCGAGTTCTACGCCCTGCAGAAACCCGGCAGCCACGGCCAGTTGCCCGACAACCTGCGCCAGATGAAAATCCTCAGCAGCCTGCCCGGCGCCGATCAGATACCCGCGACCCCGGCCGTGGCGATCTGGGACCGCAGCGGCAAGCTCGCGTATTTCGGGCCCTACAGCGAAGGGCTGACGTGCAACGCCAGCAACAGTTTCATCGAGCCGATCCTCAAGGCCCTTGCAGCAGGCCGCGCAGTGAATGCCACTCACACCCTGGCGGTGGGCTGCTATTGTTCGTGGCCAACCGGTTCGTAGCCCGTCGCCCCACTCTTGGTAAGGAATGTTCATGAAGCGCCTCTTGCAGGTTCTCGCGGTGCTGCTGGCGCTGATCGCCGTCGGTGCCGGCTGGTACGTCTACAGCAAGCAACCCACCCGCCAGGGCGCCGTGACGCTGGCGAACCTGCAAGGCTCGGTCACGGTGCGCTACGACGAGCGTGGCGTGCCGCATATCCGTGCCGAGAACGAGACCGACCTGTACCGCGCCCTGGGCTACGTGCATGCCCAGGACCGGCTGTTCCAGATGGAAATCATGCGGCGCCTGGCGCGCGGCGAGTTGGCCGAAGTGCTCGGCTCCAAGCTGCTGGACACCGACAAACTGTTCCGCAGCCTGCGCATTCGCGAGCGCTCCGCCACTTATGTGGCGCAGTTGGACCACGAGTCGGCGCACTGGAAGGCCCTGCAAGCCTATCTGGACGGGATCAACCAGTATCAGGACAACCACGCCAGCCCGATGGAGTTCGATGTGCTGGGCATCCCCAAGCGGCCGTTTACCGCCGAGGACACCATCAGCGTCGCCGGGTATATGGCCTACAGCTTTGCTGCGGCGTTTCGTACCGAACCATTGCTGACCTATGTACGCGACCAGTTGGGCAGCGATTACCTGAACGTGTTCGACCTCGCCTGGCAACCCAAGGGCGCGCTCAACCTGGCCGCCAGCGACTGGCAAAACCTCGGCGCCATCGCGGCCCTGAGTGAACAGGCCCTGGCCGACAACGGCTTGCCGCAGTTCGAAGGCAGCAACGCCTGGGCGATCAGCGGCAGCCGCACCCAGAGCGGCAAGCCGTTGCTGGCGGGTGACCCGCATATCCGCTTCTCGGTGCCGTCGGTGTGGTACGAGGCGCAGCTGTCGGCGCCGGGCTTTGAGTTGTACGGCTATCACAACGCGCTGGTGCCGGTGGCGTTCCTGGGGCACAACCTGGATTTCGGCTGGAGCCTGACCATGTTCCAGAACGACGACCTCGACCTGATCGCCGAGCAGGTCAATCCGGACAACGCCAACCAGGTCTGGTACCACGGCCAATGGGTCGACATGACCCGCAGCGAGCAACAGATCGCGGTCAAGGGCCAGGCACCGGTCACCTTGACCCTGCGTCAATCGCCCCACGGCCCGATCATCAATGACGTGCTCGGCGAGAACGCCGGCAAGACGCCGATCGCGATGTGGTGGGCGTTCCTCGACACCCAGAACCCGATCCTCGAAGGGTTCTACCAGCTCAACCGCGCCGACACCCTGGCCAAGGCCCGTGCCGCGGCGGCCAAGGTGTCGGCACCGGGGCTGAACATTGTGTGGGCGAATGCCCAGGGCGATATCGGCTGGTGGGCGGCGGCGCAGTTGCCGATCCGCCCGGCCGGCGTCAACCCCGGGTTTATCCTCGACGGCAGCACGGCCCAGGCCGACAAGCTGGGCTTCTACCCGTTCAGCGCCAACCCCCAGGAAGAAAACCCGGCGCGTGGCTATGTGGTGTCGGCCAATGCGCAGCCGGTGTCGCCCAGCGGCATGGAGATCCCCGGCTATTACAACCTGGCCGACCGTGGCCAGCAGTTGAACGCGCAGTTGAGCGACAAGCGCGTGAAGTGGGACGTGAACAACAGCCAGGCCCTGCAACTGGGCACCACCACCGCCTTCGGCCCGCGCTTGCTGGCACCGCTGTTGCCGGTGCTGCGCGAGGTGATCAAGGACCCGGCGCAGTTGCAACTGGTGGAGCAACTGGCGGCCTGGAAAGGCGATTATCCGCTGGACTCCACCAGCGCCACGCTGTTCAACCAGTTCCTGTTCAACCTGGCTGACGCGGCCTTCCACCCGAAACTCGGCGACGCCATGTTCAAGACCCTGCTCAGCACGCGGGTGATCGATGCGGCGTTGCCCCGCCTGGCCGCGAGCCCGGATTCGCCCTGGTGGAACGGCAAGCGTGCCGACACCGTCAAGCTCGCCTGGGACAACAGCCTCGCGCACCTCAAGGCGACCTTCGGCGATGACCCGGGCCAATGGCAGTGGGGCAAGGCCCATACGCTGACCCACGGCCACCCGCTGGGCTCGCAGAAACCGCTGGACCGGCTCGTCAACGTCGGCCCCTTCCCCGCCCCGGGCAGCCACGAAGTGCCGAACAACCAGTCAGCCAATATCGGCCCGGCACCATGGCCGGTGACCTACGGCCCGTCGACCCGGCGCCTGATCGACTTCGCCGACGTGCCCCACGCGCTGACCATCAACCCGGTGGGGCAAAGCGGTGTGCCGTTCGACAAGCACTATGGGGACCAGGCGGAAACGTATATCGAGGGCGGCTATGAGCAGGCGCATTTCAGCGACGAGGAAATCACGGCCAATACGCGCGGTACGCTGAAGCTGCTGCCAGCCCGCTGACCGCCTGGAACGCGGTCAAAATGTGGGAGGGGGCTTGTATCTGCGGTGTTGCCCCTACACCGGCGCGGCGAAGTTGAGCCGGAACTGTTGCGGCGTCACCCCCAGTCGGCGGTTGAACACGCTGCGCATGTGCTGGGCATCGCGAAACCCGCATTGATAGGCCACGGTCTTGAGCGGTGCGCGGCTGCTTTCGAGCATCACCCGCGCCGCATCCACCCGCGCCCGCTCGACGAACTCCGCCGGGGTGATCCGCGCTTCACGGGCGAACACCCGGGAGAAGTTGCGCGCACTCATATTGGCCGCGTTGGCCAGGTCCGCGATGGTCAGGTCGCCGGTCAGGTTCGCCAGCACATACACCTGCACCAGCGCCACCGCCGAGGTGGTTTCGGCGTGGGGCGTGAGGAACGGGCTGAACTGCGACTGCCCGCCCGCACGCTGGGTGAACACCACCAAGCGCTTGGCCACGCTCAACGCCACTTCCGGCCCGTGGTCCTGGGCCAGCAGGTACAGCGACAGGTCGATCCCCGCCGTGACCCCGGCCGAGGTGTAGAGGTTGCCGTCCTGCATATAGAGACGGTCGGCCTCGACCCGGGCGCTGGGGCACAACCGCGCCAGGTCGGCGGCATCGCCCCAATGGGTGGTGACGGTTTTCCCGTCGAGCAGGCCGGCGCGGGCCAGTATGAAAGCGCCGTTGCAAATCGAACCGAAGCGCTGCGCCCGCGCCGCGGCCCCGCGCAGCCAATCATCGAAGTGCGCGCCGAAATCCTCGAAAGGCAACTGCGGCCCGCCGGCGACCAGAAGCAGGTCATAGGCTTGCAACGCTTCGCGGTAATGCCGATGGGCCTGCAACGACAGGCCGTTGGAACAGGCCATATTGCCGTGGTCCAGGCCGATCACGTCCAACTGGTACTGATCGTCGGGCGACAGGAAACGGTTCGCTTCGCAGAACACATCCAGCGGGCCGGTCACGTCCAGTGACTGGACGCCGGGGAAAATCAGAATGCCGACGGTCTTGCTCATGAACAGGCACACCTTTACCTAACCGGATAAACACAGAACCCTTGTGGGAGGGGGCAAACGCCCTTCCACCTTTGGATTTTCGCAGGCTTCAAGGGCGATATCGCCAGCTACACCCTAGCCGACTTTCACTTGGCACGATGTAGCAGCACATTGGCCGACATCGCACCCTCGCTGCGATAGCCCCTTCCCCGGCGCGCGACCAGACTGGCTGCCTCGGCGCCACCCCGGCGCTTTCTTGCGGAGAACGACCATGAGCACCAGCATCGCCGGCATCAAGATCCCGGACAGCGCCCTGGCCAGGGCCACCACCGACTACATCCGCGATATCGAATCCGACCTGCTCTACCACCACTCGCGCCGGGTGTTTCTGTTCGGTGCGTTGAGCGGTGAGCGCAAGCAACTGACCTATAACCCGGAGCTGCTCTACGTCGGCGCGATGTTCCATGACCTCGGCCTGGTCGAAGGCCATCGCAGCGACGACCAGCGTTTCGAAGTCGACGGTGCCAACGCGGCGGCGGACTTCCTCAAGCCGCATGGGCTGAGCGATGACGACATCGAACAGGTGTGGCTGTCCATCGCACTGCACACCACGCCGGGCGTGCCACAGCATCTGCGGCCGACCGTGGCGCTGGTCACCGCCGGCGTCGAGATGGACGTGCTGGGCATGGACTACGCCGCATTTACCCCCGTGCAGCGCGAAGCCGTGGTGCATGCACATCCACGCGGTGAAGGGTTCAAGGAATGCATCATCTGCGCGTTCGCCGACGGCTTGCGCCATCGCCCGCTGACCACGTTCGGCAACGTGAAGACCGATGTGCTGGTGGATCAGGAGCCGGGGTTCAAGCCGATGAACTTTGTCGAGGTGATTCGCCAGTCGCCGTGGACGGCCTGATCAACCTGGAACGCGGTCAAAATGTAGGAGGGGGCTTGCCCCCGATGGCGGTGGATCAGTCACAGCTTCAGTGACTGACACTCTGCTATCGGGGGCAAGCCCCCTCCCACATTTGCACCGTGTCGGCCGTTAGACCGGCGCAGGCGCCCGACGCTTGTCCGGCTGCTGCCAGCCATCGGCTGGCCGCTTCTTCGATCGACAGGTCCAGCTCGCGCAAGCGCGCCGACACCACCACCGCCACATACGCCGCGCAGAA